>OJNK01001198.1_pt1 | contig 13169 bp, 11 predicted proteins | sample 1597811 | NCBI WGS metagenome assembly OJNK01 (sample SAMN00265073, study PRJEB22529) | human gut metagenome
AGCGCCACCTTGCCAAGGTGGAGGTAGCGAGTTCGAGCCTCGTCGGCCGCTCCAAATGGAGTGGTAATCATCACTCCAAATATGGTGACGTGGCCAAGTGGTAAGGCAAGGGTCTGCAAAACCCTCATCCACCAGTTCAAATCTGGTCGTCACCTCCAAAAGATTCCCGGAAGCTTCGGCTTCCGGGATTTTTTGTTTTGCGCTGTCCCCTGCCGGGGGAGGTGGCACGGCGTAAGCCGTGACGGAGAGGGTTCAACCCGCAACGGGGCATCTCTCCCGTGAAAATGCAATGCCGGAGCGTCCGCAGACGCTCCGGCATTGCTATAATAAAAGTAACGCTACCTCAGAACCGCAGCCGCATCTGATACCACACCACCCCGCCGTGGGTAGAGCCGGAAACGCCCTCGTTCACAAAGCCGAACTTGGCGTAATAGTGCAAAAGTTTTTCCTTGCAGGTCAGCACCAGCCCCCTGCGCCCCTGTGCGCGGGCATCTGCAATGGCCCGCTGCAGCAGCAGCCCGGCGTAGCCTTGGCAGCGGCAGCGCGGGAGGGTGTTCACCCCAAAGATCATCTGCCATGCGCCGTTTTCATCATGCAGGGCGGCATCTGCGTACATCGCATCGGTCAGGTCGGGCATGTCGGTGCAAAAGCCGTCCACAAAGGCCACCAGCTCCCCCTGCTCAAGCAGCAGCCAGAAATGACCGGCATAGTGTGCCAGCCGCCCGGCAAATTCTTCCGCTGTGGCAGCCTCCGCTGCCGGAAAACAGGCCGCCTCCACGGCGGCAATGGCCTGTAAATCATCCATAGTCGCATTACGGATCTCCATGGTATCTCCCCTCTCTTTTTTCTGTGCTACCAGTGTACCACAGCTGCCGCGCAAAGGCAAAGACACTTTCCTGTTTGCATCTGTTCCCTGTCCGTGTTACAATGGCTATACTACTATAGAAAGGAGCTGACGCCATGCCCACCGAAAACCATACCACCCTTACCCCGGATACTCCGGTGCGCTACCTGAAGGGCGTCGGCCCCAAGACCGCCGAGCGGTTCGAGAAGCTGGGCATCGTGACGCTGGCTGACCTGCTGTGCCACTACCCCCGCAGATATATCGACTTCACAAAGCCCTACTCCATCGCAGAGGCCCCCGCCGATGTGGAATGCGTGGTAAAGGCCGAGGTGTTCGCAAAGCCCGGCGGGCGCATCCTGCCGGGCGGGCGGCGGATGGAGCGCATCACCGCCGGGGACGATGTGTCCAGTCTGGAGATCACATGGTTCAATAATCCCTATGCCGCCCAGAAGCTGCAGCTGGGGCAGGAATACTATTTTCAGGGCATCGTTACCGGCGGGATGCTGCGCCGCCAGATGGTCAACCCGCAGGTGCGCACCGCCGAGCAGATCAAGGCTTCCCCCTTTGAAGCCGTCTACCCCCAGACTGAGGGCCTGACCAGCAATGCCATTGCCAAATGTGTGCGTCAGCTTCTGCCCCACGCAGAGCTGCTGCCCGACCCGCTGCCGCCGGAAATGCTGGCAAAATACCGTCTGCTCTCCAAGGCAGATGCCGTGCGGGCCATCCACTGCCCTGCCACGGAAGAGCAGGCCTATGCCGCCCGGCGGCGGCTCATTTACGAAGAGCTGCTGGTGCTGCAGCTGGGCATTGGCCGGATGAAAAACCGGGGTGCTGCTGCCACCGGTGCCCCCATGCAGCTTGCCGACCCGTCCCCGTTCTGGGCCAGTCTGCCCTTCTCCCCCACCGGTGCCCAGCGCCGGGCCGTGAGCGAGATTCTGGCCGACATGGCAGGCCAGACCTCCATGAACCGCCTTTTGCAGGGCGATGTGGGCAGCGGCAAAACGCTGGTGGCGGCTGCCGCCATCTGGGCGTGCATCCGGGCGGGGTATCAGGCCGCGCTGCTGGCCCCCACCGAAATTTTAGCCGCCCAGCACGCCGAGGGCCTGAACCGGATGCTTGCCCCCTTCGGGATGCGGGTGGCCCTGCTGACCGGCGGCATGAAGGCCGCTGCACGACGCACCACGCTTGCCGCCATCCGGAACGACGAAGCCGACCTTGTGGTGGGCACCCACGCCATCCTCAGCGAGGGCGTAGAATTTGCCCGGCTGGGTCTTGCCGTGATCGACGAGCAGCACCGCTTTGGGGTGCGGCAGCGCGGGATGCTGGCCGAAAAAGCCGCGAACCCGCATCTGCTGGTGATGAGCGCCACTCCCATTCCCCGCACGCTGGGCCTGCTCATCTACGGCGACCTGGACATCTCCATTCTGGACGAACTGCCGCCGGGCCGCACACCGGTCAAGACCCGATGCATCACCGGCAAAAAGCGGCATGACCTCTATCATTTTCTCGATCAGGAGATCGGCAGAGGGCGGCAGGTGTATCTGGTGTGCCCGGCCATTGAGGATGTGCCGGACGGCGGGCTGAATGCCGTCAAGAGCTACTACGAGGACATTGCCAAGGCCTTGCTGCCGGACCGCCGGGTAGGCCTGATGCACGGCAAGCTGAAGCCCAAGGAGAAGGCCGCCGTCATGGAGGACTTCAAGGCCGGACGTCTGGACGCGCTGGTATCCACCACCGTCATTGAGGTGGGCGTGGATGTGCCCAATGCCAGCGTAATGGTGATCGAAAACGCAGAGCGCTACGGCCTGAGCGCTCTGCACCAGCTGCGCGGCCGCGTGGGACGCGGCGCTGCGGAAAGCTGGTGCTTCCTTGTCAGCGACAACCAAAGCGAAAACGTACAAAAGCGGCTGAAGTTTTTGTGCAGCACCACGGACGGCTTTGCGGTGGCGCAGTACGATCTGGAGACCCGCGGCCCCGGCGACTTTTTCGGCAGCCGCCAGCACGGCCTGCCCACCCTGCAGATCGCCGACCTGATGAACGACACCCGCACCCTTCACGCCGCCCAGAGCGAGGCCGCCGCCATGCTGGCAGAAGACCCTCTGCTGGAAGCACCAGAGCACGCGCTGCTGGAACAGCAGGTGCAGCAGATGTTTGAGAAAGCCGGAGCCATGAACTGATCCGGAGTTTTTTGCGCACAAACAGCAGCAAATGCAAAAGCCGCTGCACGGCTGGTGCAGCGGCCCCTGTTATCGAACGGAACGCTTTGCGTGCCGTTCGCCCATGCTTATCACATCGCAGAACACGCAGCGGCTTTTGGTGGAAAGCTGGGTATCCTTATGATAGCAGCCAAAAAACCACTGGTCGTAGGTCAGCTTCAACAAAATTTTATCCAGAAAACTGTGCAGCTGGTTGGTCTCGCCGCTGGCAAGGGCGGTAAAATCCAAAAATCTGCTTGGCGCATCGTGGGTCAGCACATAATCCACTTTGTAATCGCAGGCTGCAAGGTTCTCCTCACAGAAGGCGTATTCCTCATCCGAGGGCATTTCTTCCTTCCACCAGTTCACGCCGGGTTCCCGGTCCTCCCGGTCCTGACTTTCCGCACCGCCAAAGCACAGATACTTTTTTTCTTCCAGTTCCAGCACGCTGCCGCGGCACACGTGGTACACATTGCCGCCCAGTGCCTGCACCTTGCCGCCAAAGCGTTCCTCGGTGGGATACTGCTTCAAAAGATCATAGTTTTCGTGGCTGCCGTCCAGAAACAGCAGGGTATACGGGCGCTTGCGCAGCCAATCCAGCTTTTTCTGTTCCTCCCTGCTGCCGTCCCACACAAAACCGAAATCCCCCAGCACCACCACGGTGTCCCGTTTGCCCAGCCAGCGCAGCTTGCCGTGTTTGAAGCGGTCGATGTCACCGTGGGTGTCCCCTGTCAGATATACCATTCCTGTCCTCCCTGACCGGATGTGAAATCGGCACAATAAGCCTTGTCACACCCCGCCAAACCTGTTATTATAAAGAATACAGCCTTCCGCTGTGATCTCGTTCTTACCCGGCGCATGGCGCTTGTGCCGTGCTGCCTGTTGTTTTATATTATCGCTTTTTAAAGGAATTGTCCACATGAAACGTATTTTTGCACTGGTTTTGTCGTTCGCTGTCCTGTTCAGCTGCCTGCTTCTGCCTGTCGGCGCCATGTTCGACCCCACCCCGGTCTATCAGGTGCAGGCGCAGAGCGCCTACATCGTCAACACTGACACCAACATCATCGTCTACGATAAGGACAGCGCAAAGCAGGTACCGGCCGGCGGCCTGACCAAGTATATGACCGTTGCCCTGCTGCTGACCAACTACGCCGACCATCTGGACGACACCTTCCAGATGCCGTTCGCCATTTCGGATTATGTATACAACACCAACAACGCCGACATGCGTTCCAACGAGACCTTCACCTACCGGGAAGCCGTCTACGCCATGCTGACCCGCAACGCCAACGAAGCCGCCATGGGTCTGGCCTACACCCTTTCCGGCGGCGATCTGGCCGGCTGGGTGAGCCAGATGAACACCCTGTCCCAGCGCATCGGCACCACCCACAGCACATGGACCGATGCCTGCGGCATCGACAGCGGCAATGTGACCTGCGCCGTGGATATGTACCTGATCCTGCGCTACCTGATGAGCTTCGATGCCTTTGCCGAGATCTCCGGTGCTCCCACCTTTACGATGCCCGCCAAGGAAAAGCACCGTTCCTCCTCTATTCTGGTCAGCCAGAACGCCGCGCTGAGCAAATCCAGCGGCGGCAAATACTACCGCAGCGCCATGCAGGGCGGCATGTGCGATGTGACCGCCTTTAAAAACGACAGCGGCCGCCAGAGCTATGTTTCCTGGGCCAACAAGGACGGTGCCACCTATATTTTCTGCGTGATGCAGAGCCCCGACACCTGCGACGATTTCGGCTACGCCAACCGCCGCCCCGCCCTGTGCGAGACCGTGAAGCTGATGGACTGGGTGTTCGACAGCTTTTCCATTCAGGCCGCGCTGGACACCGACCTTACGCTGGCCGAGATCCCGGTGAAGTATTCCTCTGACACCAGCTCCCTGCAGCTGTACCCCGCCGACAGCATGATGACCCTGCTGCCCTCCACCGGTGACGGCAGCGTGACCCAGAAATATTTTCACCTGCCGGATGCGGTCAGTGCGCCCATCCAGCAGGGCGATGTGGTGGGCACCGTGGAACTGAAGCTGGCCGGTGAGACCATCGGCGTGGTGGACCTGATCGCCGGGCAGGACGTCAGCCTGAACCCGCTGCTGTTCACGGCGGCCCGGTTCCGGGAGTTTCTGGGCAGTCTGTACCTCAAAGTTGTAATAACGCTAAGTATTATCTCTGCCGCAATTTACTTTTTGTGGACATTCCTGAACGGCTGGAACCGCCGCAAGCCCACCAGAAAGATCCACCGCCGCTGAGTTTTGCACCGTTCGGCCGCACTTTGTGGAAAAGTGACGCAAAAAGCCCCGCCAGCCTTTTCAGGATGACGGGGCTTTTGGTTGCGCCAGCAGGAGTCGAACCTACGATGGGGGAGTCAAAGTCCCCTGCCTTACCGCTTGGCGATGGCGCATCGTGCAAGATATTATACCATATTCTTTGTTTTTCCACAAGGGGAAGGCTCCACTTTTCCGCTTTTGCGGCCATTCTCCGCAGCCTTTTGTGCTGCTTGATTTGTAAAAAAGCGGTTTTTTCATTCCTGCAGCAAAATCCACCCGATTTGTTGCGCTTTTGTTGCACTCTGTGTGGTAAAAATAAATCTGAATAAACCTCCTCATCCCGACTTTTTCGTCTGCTGCCCTGTGGCGGGGAGACACGAGGTCTGTTCTGGTGTTTCCTCAGTCGGCTGCACCATCCCCCAACTCGTCAGGAAAGTGAGGAGTCCTATGAAAAAGATCCTGAAAATGCTGGTTCTCGGCCTGCTCAGTGCGGCGCTGCTGTGTTGTGCACTGCCCTCCGCCTTTGCTGCAGAGCAAAAGGACGCACAGATCTACACCATTGGTCTGGATGCCATGGGCGGCACCAGCTCTGTTGTTGCCGTTACCACCAACCTGAACGGCAAGCTCAGCGCTCTGCCCGCCCAGCCCACGCTGGACGGCTACACCTTTGATGGCTGGTACACCGAGACGGTGGGCGGCACAAAGGTCACCACTTCAACGGTGTTCACAGGGGATACCACCGTGTATGCCCACTGGACCGTCAAGAGCACCGCCGCTTCCAGCAGCACCAGCACTTCCAAGCCCGCTCAGCCCGAGCAGACGGAACAGGATGACGGCATGACCCTGAGCATCCTTACCGTTGCCGGTGCCCTGCTCACCACGCTGGCCGTGGCTGCCTTTATGTAACGACCTGTTTTCGCCTTACACTTCATCAAACCATCAATCGAAAGGAAGATCCCCATGTCTGTTATGAAACTGCCTGCTAATTACGCCGTCATCAACGAAGAGGAAATGGTCTATCTGGACGGCGGTGCCAGCGACCTGTACAACGACTTCCTGAATGTGGGCAAGGTGTTCAACGCCATCGCCCGCATCTTCTCGGGTGCAAGCTCCATCATCAACAACGTCAACGTGATCTATCAGTCCTTCCTGACCCTGAGCGACCTGCTGAAGGGCTTCTGAGCGCATCCCACGTTTTCTGTAATTTTCAAGAACTGTTCTCGTTTAGGGGACAGTTCTTTTTGTTTTCATCCATTCTTTCAATCTTCCGCAGCCGCACTCCATTTATTGGAAAATATTTTTTATGATTTTTGCAGAAAGATGCATAAAGCGGCCTCTTTTGTTACACTTCTGTTACAGTTTCTGTGATAATATTGTTACACATTCGTGTCAGTATTGTTGCACATCGTATGCTATCCTATAGATTGTGCGTTTGACTTTTAAATATACGCAGTCCGGCGGAAAGACGGTATCTCAAAGCCGCCATTTTCACAACGGAAAATTTGTGTTTGATAACTTTTTTCCGGTCGCTCAGACCATCTTTTGCGGAGAAACAGACCATTATGCCAGACCGTGAACTGCGGCGGATGCGCCGCGCCGAATTAGTCGAGATCATTCTGGCTCTCAAGCAGACCGAGGACAGGCTCCGGGCAGAGAACGCTGCCCTGTCTGCCCAGCTGCAGGAGCGTCAGATCCATATTGAAAACGCCGGTTCCATTGCGCAGGCCGCGCTGGAGCTGAACAAGGTGTTTGAAGCCGCACAGGCCGCTGCGGACGAGTATGTTGCATCGGTGCGCGCCGCAAACAAAAAACACCGATGCCGCCGCCAATGCCCTGCGGGCACAGGCTGAGGCCGAGGCGGAGCAGATCCTTGCGCAGGCCCAGAACGAAGCCGCGAACCTGAAGGCCCGCACCCAGAAAGAGTGTGACGAGCAGGCAGAGACTGCGGCGCGCAGCCGTGCCCAGACCGAGGCCGACTGCAAGGCCATGCTTGCGCGGACTCAGCAGGAGATCCGGCAGCGCTGGGCCGCCTTTGACCGCCGCGCCAGCGAGCTGCTGGACGGCTACCACAGCACGGAGTTCCTGCCGGAGGAGCGTGCCGACAAATGAAAGAACAAAAGATCAGGTTCACGCCCATCCCCTCCACCGCCGAGGTGAAGGCAGAGCGTGACCGGCTGGCTTACCGCCGCCGCTACCTCCGCGTGCTGCGCAGCACGGTGTATGCCCTGCTGGTGGTTGCAGCCGTTGCGGTGCTGTTGGCCACCCTGTTTTTGCCGGTGCTTCAGGTCTCCGGCGACAGCATGAACCCCACCCTGCAGGACAAGGACATCATTCTGCTGGTCAAGACAGGTGACATGAAAACCGGTGACCTGTGCGGTTTTTACTGGCAGAACAAGCTTCTGCTCAAGCGTGTCATCGGCCTGCCGGGCGACGTGATCACGCTGGATGAGGACGGCGTTGTCACCGTGAACGGTCAGACGCTGGACGAGCCTTACGTGGACGAGCTTGCCTTGGGGGAATGCGACATCAAGTTCCCCTATCAGGTGCCGGAAAACCGCTATTTTGTGCTGGGTGACCATCGGGCCACCTCCATCGACAGCCGCAGCAGTGTGATCGGCTCGGTGGAAAAAAGCCAGATCGTGGGCAAGGTCTTTCTGAGGGTCTGGCCCTTGTCCGGTTTTTCGCTGATGTCCTAGTTCCGGCGGGGCCGGTATTATTTTGTAACAGCAGACGGCACAGCTTTAACGCTTACCGCTCTGGTGTGTTGGGTCTGCAGAGTGTGCAGATGCAGAAGGCAGGGCTGCCCCCTTCTTACGCAGCGGCAAGATCATTCCTGCGCGGTATGCGGACCCGATAAAGGAATCAAAAGCAAAAATTGAGAGGAGTTTTTACAAGCGATGAAAAAGACGTTCAAAAAACTCATGGCAGCTCTGCTGGCTGTTGCCCTGCTGTGCGCCATGGCGGTGCCTGCGTTTGCGGCGGAGGGTGCATCCGGCACCATTACCATTGATAAGGCCATCAATGGTGAAACCTACACCGCCTACAAAATTTTCAATGTCGTCAGTTCCAAAACGGAAACCGACGGCAGCACGACTTATGTTTATAAGGTCGCAGATGGATGGGCTGATTTCTTTACTGATAACACTGTAAAGAACTATGTCTCTGTAGATACACATGGTCAGCCTACATGGGTCGAGAGCAAAGAGTCTGTTGCTGACCTGCAGGCTTTTGCAAAACTCGCTCTGGATTATGCTTCCAAGACCACCACCATCACCGGCAAGACTGCAACTGCTTCTGGTGGTGAGGCTGTTATCAGTGGCCTGACTGCTGGCTACTATGTGGTCAGCACCACCGCAGGTTCTCTGTGCATTCTGAACACCAACGGCAGCGACCTGAAGATCGACGAAAAGAACGTAGCTCCCACCATCGATAAGAAGATTGATGGCAGCAAATCCACCAACGATGCCGCTATTGGCGATGTTGTGAACTACACTGTTACCATCCACGCCAAGAAGGGCGCTACCGGTTATGTGCTGACCGATACCATGACCAAGGGCCTGACCTTCAATCGTGACTCCCTGACGGTCAAGGTAGGTGCAACGACTTTGGCTGAAAATACTCATTACACCGTAGCGGTCGATGCTGCTGCTACTGACGGAAGCACCAAATTCACGGTCACTTTTAAAGACACTTATCTGAATACTATTGATGGCGATACTGACATCGTGGTCTCCTACACTGCTACCGTGAACAAGGATGCCGTGATCGGCACCACCGGCAACACCAACACTGCACAGCTGAAGTATGGCAACAACTCCACTGTTGAGTCTACGACCACGACATACAGCTATAAGTTCGATCTGGTCAAGACCGACAACTCCAAGAAGCTGCTGACCGGCGCAAAGTTCAAGCTGTACGATTCTCAAACTAGCACTACTCCTGTCAAGCTAATCAAAGATGCTACTACCGGAAATTACCGCGTTGCAGAAACGAGCGAGTCCGGTGCTGTTGATGAGATCGTGATCGGTAGCTTTAAAGCTGTTACCATCTCTGGCCTGAACAAAAAGACCTACTATCTGGAAGAGACTCTGGCTCCTGCAGGCTACAACAAGCTGACCGAACGTCAGTCTGTGGAACTGGGCAAAGAGGGCTTTGTTGCAGATGCTACCATTAACAACTCTGGTTCGGAAGGCGCAACATGGACCGAAGGCGGCGTGCAGGTCATCAACAACACCGGTGCTACCCTGCCCTCCACCGGCGGCATGGGCACCACCCTGTTCTACGTCATCGGCGGCGGCCTGATGGTGGCAGCAGTGGTCCTGCTGGTCACCAAGAAGCGCATGGAGAACAAGTAATTCTTCTCCCCGGAAAAATCCTATAGCAACAGGAGATGCGGAGGTCTTGCGGCCTCCGCATCCTTTCCTTAATCTTATAACATTAGGGAGTAGCCCATGAAAAAGAACAAAAGCACCATCATCCTGATCCTCGTCTTTTTCGTGGGTCTATCCGTGATGTTATACCCCACCATCAGCGACTACGTCAACCAGCTGCACCAGACCCGTGCTGTGGCCAACTATGCCGCCGATGTGGATAAGCTGTCGGATGCGGATTACACCGCCTATTTTGAAGCGGCCGATGCCTTCAATGCGCAGATCGCCGCAGACCCGGATGCCCTGTATTTTCCGGACCGGTTCCCGTCCTACGAGAGCACGCTGGACGTGACCGGAACCGGCATCATGGGCTACATCACCATTGAAAAGATCGGCGTGGAGCTGCCCATCTACCACGGCACCAGCGATGCCGTGCTGCAGGTGGCCGCCGGTCATCTGGAAGGCACCAGCCTGCCGGTGGGCGGTGCCAGCACCCACGCGGTCATTTCGGCCCACCGGGGCCTGCCCAGCGCCAAGCTGTTCACCAATCTGGATCAGCTGGAGGTGGGCGACACCTTCACCATCACGGTGCTGGACCGGACTCTCACCTACGAGGTGGACAACATTTCCATCGTCCTGCCCACCGAGACCGACAGCCTGAAGGTGTCGGAGGGCAAGGACTACGTCACCCTGATGACCTGCACGCCCTACGGCATCAACACCCACCGACTTCTGGTGCGCGGACGCCGCATCACCACACCGGACAAGCTCAAGCACATCCGTGTGACCTCCGATGCCATCAAGATCGAGCCCATCCTCACCGCGCCCATCATGGCGCTGCCCCTGCTTCTGGTGCTGCTGTTCTGGCTGCTGTTCGCTCCCCGCAAACGCAGCTCCGCAAAGGGCAAAACGCACAAAACCCACGAAACGCACTGAGGAGCCGCTTTTATCCGCGGCTTTGCACGGAATAAGATCTCCAACAAAAAAGCATCTGCAGCCGTAATGACTGCAGATGCTTTTTTTGCCTGTTCAGCGGTCCTCCCGGAGGGAGAGCCGGTTTTGTTTACTGCTGTGCCTGCTGCTCGGCGCGCTTGGCTTCCAGAGCCAGAATGGCGTCGCGGCGGCTCAGGTTGATGCGGCCCTGCTGGTCGATGTCGGTCACCTTGACCACGATGGCATCACCCACGGCCACAACATCCTCCACGCGCTCCACACGCTTGGTGTCCAGCTTGGAGATGTGCACCAGACCTTCCTTGCCCGGTGCGATCTCCACGAAAGCACCAAAGTTCATCAGGCGGGTCACCTTGCCCTTGTAGATGGCACCGATCTCGGGGTCCTCCACAATGGTCTTGATGGTAAAGATGGCGCGCTTTGCGTCCTCCTGATCCACGGCAGAGACGAACACATGGCCGTCCTCCTGCACGTCGATCTTGCAGTTGCAGGTGGCGCAGATGTCCTGAATGACCTTGCCGCCCTTGCCGATGACGTCCTTGATCTTATCGGTGGGGATCATCATGCTGAACATCTTGGGTGCGTAGCGGCTCAGCTCGTGGCGGGGCTCAGCGATCACCGGCTTGATGATCTCGTCCAGAATATACAGGCGGCCCTTGCGGCACTTCTCAAAGGCCTCGGCAATGATGTCGTAGGTCAGGCCGTCGATCTTAATATCCATCTGGATGGCGGTGATGCCCTTGCGGGTGCCGCCCACCTTGAAGTCCATATCGCCGTGGAAGTCCTCCACGCCCTGAATGTCCAGCATGGTCATCCAGCGGTCGCCCTCGGTGATCAGGCCGCAGGAAATGCCGGCAACGGGTGCCTTGATGGGCACGCCTGCGTCCATCAGTGCCAGCGTAGAACCGCAGATGGATGCCTGAGAGGTGGAGCCGTTGGAAGAGAGCACCTCAGACACGCAGCGGATGGTGTAGGGGAACTCTTCCAGAGAGGGCAGCACCGGCACCAGAGCACGCTCTGCCAGTGCGCCGTGGCCGATCTCGCGGCGGCCGGGGCTGCGCGGTGCGCGGGCCTCGCCCACAGAGTACGGCGGGAAGTTGTAGTGATGGATATAGCGCTTGGTCTGCTCGTCGGTCAGATCGTCCATCAGCTGGTTGTCCTTGGTGCCGCCCAGAGTGCAGGTGGTCAGCACCTGGGTCTGGCCGCGGGTGAACATGCCGGAGCCGTGCACGCGGGGCAGGATGCCCACCTCGGCAGCCAGCGGGCGGATCTCGTTGATGCCGCGGCCATCCACGCGCTTGCCCTCATCCAGCAGCCAGCGGCGCACCACGAACTTCTGCATCTTGTAGCTCACGAGGTCGAGGTCAGCGGCGGTCAGGTCGGGGTACTCCTCGGCGATGCGGTCCATGATGGGCAGCAGGGCGGCGTCACGCACGTTCTTGTCGTCGGTGTCCATGGCGGCCTTGAAGTCGTCCAGATACTTGTTCTGGATGGCGTGGAACACGTCCATATCCAGACCCACAACCTGAAAATCGATCTTCGGCTTGCCGCGCTCGGCAACGATCTTGTTGATGAACTCGATGATCTTTTTGATCTCCACGTGAGCGGCCTTGATGGCGTTCAGCATGGTGTCCTCGTCCACCTCGTTGGCACCGGCTTCGATCATCACGATCTTGTCCATGGTGGCGGCAACGGTCAGGGCCAGATCGCTCACCTTGCGCTGTTCCTGTGTGGGGTTCAGCACGATCTCGCCGTCCACCAGACCCACCTGCACGCCGCCGATGGGGCCGTTCCACGGGATGTCGGACACGGCAGTGACCAGAGAGGCACCGATCATACCGGCGATCTCGGGGCTGCAGTCCGGGTCAAGGCTCATCACGGTCATGGTGATGCACACGTCGTTGCGCATTTCCTTGGGGAACAGCGGGCGCATGGGGCGGTCCACCACGCGGCTGGTCAGGATGGCGCGCTCGCCGGGGCGGCCCTCGCGGCGCATAAAGCTGCCGGGGATGCGGCCTGCGGCGTAGAGCTTTTCCTCATACTCCACGTTCAGGGGGAAGAAATCCACGCCCTCGCGGGGCTTGGGGCTCATGACCACGTTGCACATGACGCAGGTCTCGCCGTAGCGGATCAGTGCACTGGCGTTGGACAGGCCGCACATCTTGCCCATTTCTACCTTGAACGGGCGGCCGGCCAGCATGGTCTCGTAGACCTTGAAGTTTTCAAAGGTCTCTTTGCGGGAACCAAATTCAATTGCCATTGTTTTTGCCTCCTTGTTTTTGCGGATCTTTTATTCTCCAAAGGCTGCGGCACGCGCATCATAGCAATAAATCCAGCGTCCCTGCCCGCAGGCACAGGCGCTCGATTTACTGCTGCAACACGCTGCCGCCGCCATTTGTACAGAAAATATAAAAAGCAAAAGGCAGGCACCTTTGCGGTACCTGCCCTCTGTTTAAATTACTTACGCAGACCCAGAGTTGCGATCAGAGCACGGTAACGCTCGATGTCCTTCTTCTGGAGGTAGGCCAGCA
>OJNK01001199.1_pt1 | contig 13164 bp, 8 predicted proteins | sample 1597811 | NCBI WGS metagenome assembly OJNK01 (sample SAMN00265073, study PRJEB22529) | human gut metagenome
CCGAGATCATCCGCGGCGGCCTGATGGCCGTTGACCCCGGCCAGATGGAGGCCGGACGCAGCCTTGGCCTGAACTACATGACCACCATGGTGGTCATCATCATCCCGCAGGCCATCCGTGCGGTGCTGCCCGCACTGGGCAACGAGTTCATCGTCCTGCTGAAGGATACCTCCCTGATCACGGTCATCGGCGGCAAAGAGCTGCTGTACGCCGCGCAGGGCATCATGAACCGCACCTACGAGGCCATGTTCCCACTGCTGGGCGTTGCACTGGTCTACCTTGTGCTGGTCATGCTGTTCACCCGTCTGCTGGCAAAGTTTGAGAGGAGGCTTGCTCAAAGTGACCGATAAGATTCTGGAAGTCCGCGGCCTGACAAAGACCTACGGCGGCGAAAAAAAACAGGGCGCAAAGCAGCCCACCCCCACTCTGGACGTGCTGAAGGGCATTGATATCGATATCTACCGCGGCGACGTGGTCTGCCTGATCGGCCCCTCCGGCTGCGGCAAATCCACCTTTCTGCGCTGCCTGAACCGGCTGGAGATTCCCTCCTCCGGCAGCATCAAATTTGAGGGCACCGAGGTGGACGAAGCCCACATCGACGCTGTGCGCCAGAAGATGGGCATGGTGTTCCAGCACTTCAACCTCTTCCCCCACCTGACCGTGAAGAAGAACCTTGAGCTGGCCCCCACCCTGCTCAAGCTCAAGGATAAGCAGGCCATTTCCGACAAGGCCGATGAGCTGCTGGCCCGCGTGGGCCTGTCCGACAAGGCCGACGCCTACCCCAAGAGCCTTTCCGGCGGCCAGCAGCAGCGCATTGCCATTGCCCGTGCCCTTGCCATGGACCCGGACGTGATCCTGTTCGACGAGCCCACCAGCGCCCTCGACCCCGAAATGGTGGGCGAGGTTCTGGAACTGATGAAGGAGCTGGCCCACACCGGCATCACCATGCTGGTGGTCACTCACGAAATGGGCTTTGCCCGTGAGGTGTCCAACCGCGTCATCTTCATCGACGACGGCAAGATCCAGGAGGACGAGCCGCCGCAGGAACTGTTCACCAACCCGAAGCATCCCAGACTGAAAGCGTTCCTTTCCAAGATGCTGTAAGGCTTTTTCCAACAACAAAAACGCTCCGCTGTGCAAAATGCAGCGGAGCGTTTTTGTTGCAATGGTTGCTTTTTTGACATCTTATGATATTATAAAGCTGTATCTGTTCTTTCCAAAAATCGTCAAATCATATATTTCATTGAAAAGAGGGAACTTCGTGCACAATCTGCTTTCCAAAACTGTAAAAGAAAAATACTCTGTTCTGAAAGTATTTTTTCTTGTTCTCTTATTTTTCGGTGCAAATGTTTTTTTGTCTTTTTCCACTGACTCCTATTCTACCCTCTCTGCTGGTTTCCATACTGCGGCGCAGGATATGCTGGAACGGAATGGCCGCCCCATCATTGCACTGATCTACAAGCTGCATTCCCTCAGCGGTTTGTCCGGCATCTCATTTTACTATATCTCATCCGGCCTTGCCTTGCTGTTTCTGGGCATTGCCGTCTGGCTCTATCAGAAGCTGCTTGCCCGTTACAGTCTGCCGGAAAACATCCGCATTCTGCTGGCCTTTGCATCCATTGCCAACATCTATATTATTGAATATTTCATGTTCATTGAAAAATGCGGCTTTATGCTTGCCATTCTTTTCAATGTAATTGCCGTCCAGTCTATCTGTGGTTTTTTTGAGAGGAAAAACACCCACCCCTGTAACGTTTCTCTTCTTTGTGCTGTACTGGCTATGACACTTGCGGTATTCACCTATCAGGGCACCGTTGCGCTGTTTGTGGTCTTGAGCATTCCGTTCGCTTTCTATCATGCAAAAAACTTCAGGGAGTACGTCTGCAACATCATTTCCATCGGGGTGTGCTATGCCGTCCCGGTCCTTCTGGCTTTTGCTGCATTCAAATGGGTGTTCAACGGTACGAGACTCCAGACAGATTTTAACCTTCTCGCCAACCTAAAGGAGTTCTTCGGCGGGCTTTGGATGTGCAATATGGAAACATTTGACATTTTTCCGCACTACATTTTTTTACTGGCTGTTCTGCTTATTCTGGTGGCGGCGGTCATTTCTGCACGCGGTACCGATAAACCCACCTTCCTCGAAAAGCTGCACATCCTTGTTCTTTTTGCAGCCGCCTGTGTTTTCCCCGCCGCGACCATCCTGCAGGGATCCGGCTGGTGGACACCACGGACTGTTTACCCTCTGGCAAGCATCGCAGGGGTACTGGCCATCAATTCCTTTATCAATCATCCCATCCAGCCTGATAGCACAGCTTCCGTCTGCATAGCAAAGCGCGTTTCCATCGCCGTTATCGCAGTGCTGCTTGTTGTGCAGTACTTCGGGTTCACCAGACTGTATATTGACAAATACAAGCTGAATGCGCTGGATGAAAGCCGCTGCTGTTATGTCGGCCAGGCCATCTCCGAGTATGAGGAAACCAGCGGTATTGAAATCAGAAAAATTGCGTTTTACACCGACGCCGAAAGCGCAATCCCCACTTATCCGCATCTGTACAGTCACACAGGCGATTTGATTTGCAGTTCCTTTAACCAGAGCTGGAGCGACCTCAGCGCCCTGAATTATTATCTCGGGACTAATTATGAAAAGGTTGACCCAGTGGAAAAATACGACATTTATTTTTCTGAAAAAAACTGGGATCATCTATCGCAAGGGCAGCTGATCTTTGACGGCGACACGTTGCACCTTTGCATATATTGATCGCTTGATACTATCTGAAATCAGTGAGGTGTTTTGTTCCATGGACATTTCGATCATTGTTCCATGCTATAATGAGGAAGCTTCGATTCCTCTGTTTTATAAGGATCCCTTTGTGAACATCCGCTGATCTTCGCTGTACCATAACAAAAAAGCCATGGGCCTGTCCGTTCATCAGACCCATGGCTTTCGGTTTTTATTTACGTGTTACAGATTATTTTCTCCGTTATCGCTGCCGTCCTGCTCACTGGTATAAAGCACCATCAGATGGTTTGCGCTCTCTTCCAGCTGGGTCTTGGCCTGACGCAGGGCGGCTTCCTCGTTTTCATTCATCTTTTCGGGCTTATCCTTGCGCAGGCAGCGGCGGAGGTTGGCAAGATCCGTTTTGATGCGGTTCTTCTCGTCCTTGTCCAGCTCCTTTTTGCATTTGGAAAGAGCCTCGTCCACCTTGTAGGCCAGCACCTCGGCCTGATTGTGCAGGTCCAGCCGCTCCTTGCGGCGGCTGTCCTCGGCCTCGTAGGCGGCAGCGTCCGCCATGGCGCGCTGGATCTCGTTCTCAGAAAGGTTCGTGCTGCCGGTGATGGTGATGTTCTGCTCCCGGCCGGTGCCAAGGTCCTTGGCAGATACCTTCACCACGCCGTTCACGTCGATATCAAAGGTAACTTCGATCTGCGGCTTGGAAGAAAAGCTTGCCCGGATGCCGGTGAGCTTAAATTTGCCCAGACTCTTGTTGTCGCGGGCAAAATGGCGCTCGCCCTGCAGCACGTTGATCTCCACGCTGGTCTGCATGGGCCGTGCGGTGGTGAAGATCTGGCTCTTGCGGGTGGGGATCATGCTGTTGCGGGTAATCAGAGGGGTTGCCACGCCGCCCAGCGTCTCAATGGAGAGGGTCAGCGGGGTCACATCCATCAGCACAAGGCCCTGTGCGGCTGCGCCGGTGGCACCGGCCAGCTTGCCGCCGCCCTGCAGCAGACCGCCCTGCACGGCAGCGCCCATGGCAACGCACTCGTCGGGGTTCAGGTTGTGGCTGGGTTCGCAGCCCAGCAGCTCCTTCACCTGACGCTCCACCGCAGGCATCCGGGTGCTGCCGCCCACCAGCAGCACCTTACCCAGCTGGCTGGCGGTAATGCCTGCATCCCGCAGGGCATTCTGCACAGGAGCCACTGTGCGAGCCAGCAGGTCGCCGGTCATCATCTCAAACTGCGGGCGAGACAGCGAAAGATCCAGATGGTGCGGGCCGTCCTTGCCCACCGCAATGAACGGCAGGTTCAGCTGTGCGGACGGCGCGGCGGAAAGCTCCTTCTTGGCCTTTTCGGCCTCTTCCTTCAGGCGGCCCATGGCAGCGGGGTCGCGGCTGAGGTCGATGCGGTCAGACTTCTTGAACTCTGCCACGGCATACTCCACGATGCGCTGGTCGAAGTCGTCACCGCCCAGATGGGTGTCGCCGCCGGTGGCAAGCACCGTAAAAGTCCCGTCCTCGATCTCGATGATGGACACATCAAAGGTGCCGCCGCCCAGATCATAGACAAGGATCTTCTGCGCTGCTTCGTTATCCAGACCGTAGGCCACAGCAGCAGCAGTAGGCTCGTTGATGATGCGCAGCACGTTCAGGCCCGCGATGCGGCCCGCGTCCTGCGTGGCCTTGCGCTGGCTGTCGTCAAAGTAGGCGGGCACCGTGATGACCGCCTCGGTCACCGGCTCACCCAGATAGCTCTCGGCGTCGCGGCGGATCTTGGCTAAGATCATGGCGCTGATCTCCTGCGGGGTCAGGTCCTTGCCGTCGATGTGCACCCGGTAATCGGAGCCCATGTGTCGCTTGATGCTGGAAATGGTGCGCCCAGAGTTCGTGGCGATCTGGCGCTTGGCTGCGCCGCCCACCAGACGCTCCCCGTCTTTGGTAAAGGCCACAACGCTGGGGGTGGTGCGCTCGCCCTCCGCATTGGTGATGACCACGGGCTTGCCGCCCTCCACCACTGCCACACAGGAATTGGTCGTGCCCAGATCAATGCCGATCACTTTGCTCATATCGTCTGTTTCCTCTCCGGTGCCGTTTCTGCACAGAATTTTTATCATTTTCTGTTTATTGTAGCGTATCTGTATGACGCTTTTTTAGTCCAATTGTAAAGAATCCATGTCATAGGCTGCAGGCTGTGCAGGCGGCTCAGCGGTCAGCTCCCGGATGAGCTGTTCCGCCTCGGCCAGCCACTGGGCCGCGTCCGGCTCCTGTTCCCGGGCCAGAAGGGCAAAACCCTGCCTTGCTTCTGCCGCAAGCGCTAGCGCCTTTTTGCGGCTGGTGTAGCGGGTCTCGGTCTGGGCCATGCGCAGGCACACCTGCGGGGTGTACTCGATATCCGGCATGCGGGCAGCGGCTTCCCGCGCTTTCCGGTACCAGATCAGCGCTCTGCCAGTCTCACCCCGGGCGGCGCAGTCATCGCCCAAAGCGATCATGGAGAGCACCTCGCCGCTCTCTGCGGCTTCCTTCCACATACGGCGGGCCTGTGTGCGGCCGGGCCGGGTGCCGCGGCCCTTATAGATGCAGTCTGCCAGCCGGGAAAGTCCCATGGCGCTGCCAAGCTCGGCGGCTTTTTCAAAGCACTCCACCGCCTGTTCCCAGCAGCCCTTGCGGGCGGCTTCCTTTCCGGCGTCCGCCTCCTCGTCTCCGGGTTCCTCGGGGGTGTGGCCCGCGTGCAGCAGACCGTTGAGCAGTGCCCCATCCAGCGTAGCCGAGTGGCTCCACGGGTCCAGCACCACGCCATCGATGCCCGGGGTGCTGAGGGCCAGCTCCATAGCATCCTGCAACGTGTAGTCCGCCATAGGCCGGGCGGCGGTGCTGCGGTCGCCGCAGGCCGCAGCGCCGGAGGTGAACAGCGGCAGCCATGTGCGGCCCTTGTCATTGCGCAGGGTCCACAGCTGCAGGCCCTTTGCCTTTTCGGCCGGGACCGGGTGCTCCGTCCATGGAGCGGGCATGTTGTGCACGGTCAGAGCCGTCTGCAGCGGCACCAGAACATGGGTTTCCATTTCCAGCGCATAGTTCAGTGCGCCCATCAGCGTCCAGAACGCTTCCTCGTTCTGGCCCTTGTAAAGATTTTCCACGGCCTGCTCAAAGGCCGGGCAGCCGGTCCCCGCCGGGCTGTAGGTCGGGGCGGTCTGCCGACGCTTGTGGGTGCCCACCGGGCGCAGCCGGATGCCGCCATCTGCTCTTCTTGCCATCTGCTCACCATTCTTCCAGTTTCTGTAATCTATTTCAGTATAACAGGTTTTGCGCAATTTCTCAATCAACAGTTGAAACCCTCTCAGTCAAACCCTACGGGTTTGCCAGCTCTCCCGAAGGGCGAGCTTTTATGCATCTGACGGTCAAGTACCAGAAAACTCCCCCTTGGCAGCCGAATGCGAGACTAAGAGGGTTATTTCCCTATGGCATTTTGCCTTTTTCTGCGCTATAATAAGATGGTTTTATTTAATAATGTACAGAAAGAAGGAAACCCGCCTTGAACAAGATGCTGAGCTACCTGAAGGGCTACAAGCGCGTGGCTGCGCTTGCTCCCCTTTTCAAGATGCTGGAAGCTACGTTCGACCTGTTCGTGCCGCTGGTGATGGCGGACATCGTGAACATCGGCATTGCCGCCCACGATTTTCACTATATCCTTGTGCGGTGCGGACTTTTGCTGCTGCTGGCTTTCATCGGCCTTGTCTGCAGCCTGACGGCGCAGTATTTTTCCGCAAAGGCGGCGGTGGGCTATTCCACAGCCCTGCGCCATGCCCTGTTTGCGCATATCCAGACCCTGAGCTTTACCGAGATGGACACGCTGGGCACCAGCACCCTCATCACCCGCATGACCAGCGACATGAATCAGGTGCAGAACGGCCTGAACCTGTTTTTGCGTCTGTTCCTGCGCAGCCCGTTCGTGGTCATCGGTGCCATGGTCATGGCCTTTACGGTCAACGCCCGGGCCGCGCTGATCTTTGTTGTCACCATCCCGCTGCTGAGCGTGGTGGTGTTCAGCATCATGGCAGCCACGCGGCCCCTGTATAAAACGGTGCAGAACCGTCTGGACCGCGTGCTGGGCCTGACCCGCGAGAACCTGACCGGTGTGCGTGTCGTGCGCGCCTTTGATAAGGAAGCCAGCGAGGTGGAGCGCTTTGAGAACGCCAACGACTTGCTGACCCGGATGCAGCTGCATGTGGGCCACATTTCCGCCCTGATGAACCCGCTGACCTATGTGCTCATCAACATTGCCATCGTGGCGCTGCTGTACGTGGGCAGCATCGAGATCAATGTGGGCGGCATGGCCTCCGGCGACGTCATTGCTCTGGTAAACTACATGAACCAGATCCTGGTGGAGCTGGTCAAGCTGGCCAACCTCATCGTGCAGGTGAGCAAGGGCCTTGCCTGCGCAGGCCGTGTGCAGGCTGTGCTGGACACGCAGCCCGGCATGGCCTTCCCGGAAAAGCTTCTGGGCGAGGTGCCCGCCGGAAAAACCGGCGATGCCGTTCGCTTTGACCACGTAAGCCTGACCTACGCGGGCGCAGGCGCACCCAGCCTTTCTGACATCAGCTTTACCGCAAAGCAGGGCCAGACCATCGGCGTCATCGGCGGCACCGGCAGCGGCAAATCCAGTCTGGTGAACCTTATTCCCCGCTTCTACGATGCCACCGAGGGTAGGGTGGAGATCATGGGCCGCGACGTCCGCAGCTACCCCCGCGAAGCACTGCGCGGCAAGGTGGCCGTGGTGATGCAGAAGGCCCAGCTGTTCGGCGGCACCATCCGCTCCAACCTGCTGTGGGGCCGCAAAAATGCATCGGATGAAGAGCTGTGGCAGGCCCTTGAGACCGCACAGGCGGCAGAATTCGTCCGGGCGAAGCCCCTTGGGCTGGACGAGCCTGTGGAGCAGGGCGGCCGCAACCTGTCCGGCGGCCAGAAGCAGCGCCTGACCATTGCCCGCGCCCTTGTGGGCAGGCCGGACATCCTCATTCTGGACGACAGCGCCAGCGCACTGGACTACGCCACCGACGCCGCCCTGCGCAAGGCACTGGCGGCTCTGCCCGGCAGCCTGACCGTGTTCATCGTGAGCCAGCGTGCCGCCAGCCTGCAGCACGCGGATCAGATTCTGGTGCTGGACGACGGCCATCTGGTGGGCATCGGTACCCACGACCAGCTGCGCCAGACCTGCCCCGTCTACGAGGAGATCTACGAGAGCCAGTTCAAGAAAGGGGATGCGCAGAAATGAGTGCAAAAGCAAAAAACAGGCTGACTCCGCAGCAGCGCAAGGCCACCCTGACCCGTGTTCTGGACAGGATCAGACCTTATTCCCTGTTTGTGGTGTGCAGCCTTGTGGTGGCCGCCGTAAGCGTGGGTGCACAGCTGTATATCCCCATCCTGTGCGGCAGCGCCATCGATCTGATGCTGGGCAAAGGCACCGTGGATTTTGGCGGTGTGATGCACATTATCATTGAAGTGCTGGTGGTGGCCGCTGCGGCTGCGCTGGCCCAGTGGCTGCTGAGCGTGTGCAACAACCGCATCACCTTTCTTGTCAGCCGCGACCTGCGCAACGAAGCCCTGCGCAAGATCCAGACCCTGCCGCTGTCCTATCTGGACAGCCATCCCTCCGGCGACATCGTAAGCCGCATGGTGGCAGATGTGGACACCTTTGCGGACGGCCTGCTGGTGGGCTTCACCCAGCTGTTCAGCGGCATTCTGACCATTCTGGGCACACTGCTTTTCATGCTCAGCGAGAACGTGCCCATCACGCTGGTGGTGGTGTGCATCACCCCGCTCAGCCTTGTGGTGGCAAGCTTCCTTGCCAAGCGCAGCTACAAATATTTTCAGGGTCAGAGCACCGTGCGCGGCGAGCAGACCGCGCTGGTCAACGAGATGGTCGAGGGCCAGAAGGTGGTGCAGGCCTTCGGCCACGAAGCCGAGAGCCTTGCCGCCTTTGACGAGGTGAACGGCCGTCTGCAGGACGTGAGCCTGAAAGCCATCTTCTTTTCCAGCATGACCAACCCCGCCACCCGCTTCGTGAACAACATCGTGTACGCAGGCGTGGGCCTTGTGGGTGCGCTGTACACCGTGCGGGGCGGCATCACCATCGGCCAGCTGAGCGTGTTTTTGAGCTACGCCAACCAGTACACCAAACCCTTCAACGAGATCTCCGGCGTGGTGACGGAGCTGCAGAATGCTCTGGCCTGCGCGGCCCGCGTGTTTGAGCTGCTGGACGCCGACGATCAGGTGCCGGAAGCCGAGAACGCCAAGGTGCTGCAGCCGGACGGCCATGTGCAGCTGGAAAACGTCTCCTTCCGCTACCTGCCCGACCGCCCGCTGATCGAGGGGCTTTCCCTCGACGTGGAGCCCGGTCAGCGCATCGCCATCGTGGGCCCCACAGGCTGCGGCAAGACCACCCTCATCAACCTGCTCATGCGGTTCTATGATGTGGACGGCGGCAGCATCAAAGTATCCGGCACCGACATCCGGGATGTGACCCGCGCTTCCCTGCGCGGCAGCTACGGCATGGTGCTGCAGGACACCTGGCTGCGGGCCGGTACCGTGCGAGAGAACATCGCCTACGGCAAGCCGGACGCTACACTGGAAGAAGTGGTGGCGGCAGCCAAAGCCGCCCACGCCGACAGCTTCATCCGCCGCCTGCCCGAGGGCTACGACACCGTCATCGCCGAGGACGGCGGCAACATCAGTCAGGGCCAGAAGCAGCTGCTGTGCATCGCCCGCGTGATGCTCTGCCTGCCGCCGATGCTGATTCTGGACGAGGCCACCTCCTCCATCGATACCCGCACCGAGGTGCGCATCCAGAAAGCCTTTGCCCGCATGATGCAGGGCCGCACCAGCTTCATCGTAGCCCACCGCCTTTCCACCATCCGAGAGGCAGACGTCATCCTTGTGATGAAGGACGGCCACATCGTAGAGCAGGGCGATCACGACCAGCTGCTGGCTGCAGGCGGCTTCTACGCCAAGCTCTACAACAGCCAGTTCGAAGGCGTGGAGACCTGAGAAGGGCGCTTGCCCCCAGAAAAGAAGGAAACCGGCAGGACATTGCATCCCGCCGGTTTTTTCTTATCTTCCGCCTGCCCCGTCAAGGGGAAAAATCCGCCGCCGACTGCTTTTCACGCAAATTTTGAGGCGATTCACGCAGATTTCATTTCCTTTGCCCCTCTTTTGTGCTATTATCAGGTCAGGATAATTACGGGGGGGGGTATGTTTTCCCTTTCCGGCTCAAAGGAGGAGTTTTATGAATCTGCACAAGTTCATTCAACGCATCTGCGCTGCCACTGTGGCAAGTGCACTCACCCTGTCGCTGTGCACACCGGTGCTGGCGGAAGGGACTGCGGCCCTGCCCGCTGCAGAACCCGGCACCTCGCAGCGGGATGAAACGGGCGGCATCCCCATTGACTCGACCCACTTCCCAGATGATAATTTCATCGCCTATGTGGAGCTCGGTTGCGACAAGGACCACGACGGCACCCTCAGTCAGGATGAGCTGAATCGCGTGACCGAGCTCTACGTCGATCATGCTAATATCAAAGACCTGACCGGCATTGAACTTTTCCCGAATCTGGATAAGCTGGACTGTAAATACAACAATCTCACCCGTTTGGATGTGAGCAAAAACACTAAGCTGACCAAGCTGTACTGCGAGTCCAACCAGCTCACCGGCCTTGATCTGAGCAAGAACACCGCGCTGACCGAGCTGTACTGCGAGTCCAACCATCTCACTAGTCTTGATCTGAGCAAGAACACCGCGCTGACCGAGCTGAATTGCCAAGACAACCAGCTCACCAGCCTTGACCTGAGTAAGAACACTGCGCTGACCAAGCTGTACTGTGCCCTCAACCAGCTCACCAGCCTTGACCTGAGCAAGAACACCGCGCTGACCATATTGGGCTGCTCCGGCAACAATCGCCAGATCACCGTGGGCGAGACCGGCCAGTTTGATCTGTCCGCGCTGAAGGGCTTTGACGTTTCCAAAGCCTCCGGCTGGTCTGAGGGTGCCGCTGTGGATGGGAATATCCTGACCGTGCCGTACGGCGTGACCAAGATCTCCTATCAATATGATCTGGGCAACGAAAAGAGCGGGACGTTCACCCTTACCTTTGACGAGGTGAAGGAACCCAACCTTCCCGACGACTCGAGTGCCCCTGCAGACACCGGCAGCACCGCAGGCGGCGCCATTGCCGCTGTGGCCGTGGGCGGCGCGGCCGTGTGGGGCGGCTATGAGCTCGTCACCCGCGTGATGCTGCACAGCCTGCTGCCCGAGGGCGCAGCCATCCCGGCCAGCCGCGGCCAGCTGGCCTTGCTGGTGTGGAACAATGCAGGCCGTCCCGAACCCGTGAGCACCCCTGCTTTTGCGGATGTGACCGACCCGGACACCGCCAGAGCGGCCCAGTGGTGCGTGGAGCAGGGCCTGCTGACCCTGAAGAAGGACGGCAGCTTTGACCCGGACGGCTGGACACCCAAGTTCCGTGTGATTCAGGTGTGGAACAAGGCATTCCCCAAGCAGTAACCTGACGGCAAAAGGCCGGCGCAAACTCCTTCAGTCTCGCATTCGCTCGACAGCTCCCTCAGTGAGGGAGCCTCTGGCGAAGAGATAAGGCTTTATGCCATGCCAAAGCCTCCCTCACAGAGGGAGGTGGCACGGCGTAAGCCGTGACGGAAGGAGTTACGTCGGCCTTTCTTTGCTGCTTTTATTTCTTTCACCCGATTTGCTGCACCACCGGTTCTTCCGGTGGGGGAGTGAGGGTGGAATGCTCCGCGATGAACTGCTCTGCCCTCTCCCGGGCCAGACGCTGGCGCACCTTGCGTGCATCGTTGGCCGGGAAGGTACGCTCACCGTCCAGCTTCGCGTCCCAGTGGGCAGCGGCTGCTTCCACCTCAGCGTCCGAGGGTTCAAGTCCCTCCTTTTCCGCCACCAGCAACAGCCCCAGCCAGCTGCGCAGCTTGCGCTCTGCCTGCGTGTGGAGCCAGACGCGGAACTCCTCCACCGTCTGACCGCGCACCTTGAGGAACTGGTCAAAGTTGATGCCGTTGGCCTGCAGGCTCAGGTTGAACTGCCGCTGCTCGGCAAAGTAATTGCCGCCCACCAGCTGTTTGGGCAGGGTGCCCGTTACCGCATCGCCCAGCTGCCACACCAGCTCCCTGCGGGCACGCTGCACCGCCTGTGCGCAGCGCTGGGCCCAGATGTCCCGGGCCACCTGCCGACGCAGCGCAGCCTTGCCCGCGGCGTCGGCTGCACGCTCCTCGTCGCCGTGGTGACGGTTGATCTCCAGTTCAATGGTCAGCTGCCGGATGGGGTGCGGCTCCACGGCCTGCACAAAACCGGTGTACTGCCCCACTTCCAGCGGCGGCAGCGCGTAGAACTGCGCCCCCGCCCGGAAGCCCTCGGCCCGGTTCACCGCCAGCAATTCAAAATCCGGGTCGGTCACCGGCACCACATGGTACTCCCGCACCAGCTGCTCATACAGCGCCGAAAAGCCGCCCAGAATGGTGCGGTTCACCGCCTCAGTCAGCAGACCGTCCTCTTCCTGCGGCGCGTCCGGCCCTGCCTGCACCTGTGCAATGGCTGCCGCCAGTTCCTCGGCACCGGCTGTGAATACCAGACGGCAGTCGCCCGGCTCGGCCATGCCAAAATGTTCCAGTTTCATCCTCTTTTCCCCTTTCAGCGGGCAATGCCCACGGTCAGCACCAGCAGGACCACACCCAGCACGGCATACAGCACCTCGGCTCCCAGTGTGGCCCGGTCGCCTTCCACGTACATCTTCTCCGGGGCGTCGGGGTCATAGTATAAGGTGACGGTATCCCCTACCGCAAAGCTCTTGCCCCGCGCAGGCTTCGGGTAGTGCAGCCGATGGCTGCCGCCTGCGGTGGTAAAGGCCAGCACATAGGCACCACCATCCCGGCTCTTCACGGTGCCCTCCACCGTGGCCGTGACCTTCTGCCCCTGCGTGCACAGCCTGCGCCGTGCCAGCACACTGCGCAGCGCCATAAAGAACATGATGCCTGCCCCCAGCAGGAAAATGATAACATTGAACATTCTGTTTTCCCTCATTTTCTCGGCAGCCGCTTTCCCGCTCCGGGGCGCACCGGGCCGACACCGCGCCACTGCCGGTATGGCAGCAAGCGGGCCGCGCAGCGGTGTGCTGCGGTATGCAAAAGCAGCTTCTTAGTCTGCGCATACAGGAACACCCGCAGCGCGTCCTTTTTATTGTATCACACTTTGGCGAAAATTTCGCCCTGCAGCGGCTATTCAGAGTGCATCAATTTTGCCGCAAAAATTTGTCGAGAAAATCTGAAAATAATGCTTGACATTCTTCGTATATCTGGTATAATAATTATCGTTCCGAGCGACACAGCTCACGAACACAACAGAATATGCGGATATGGCGGAATTGGCAGACGCGTT
>OJNK01001204.1_pt1 | contig 13117 bp, 10 predicted proteins | sample 1597811 | NCBI WGS metagenome assembly OJNK01 (sample SAMN00265073, study PRJEB22529) | human gut metagenome
TAATTGCCAGTCCATAGACAATAAATACACTCCAGCTGAAGATCTGCTTCATTTTCCCATGAAACAGCTCTCCTTCAAAGCTTTTCACCAGCTGGACACCACCGTTATTGTAAGACAGCTCGGCAATGATCAGATGCAGGATCACGTTCACGCAATAGGCGATCAATACCATCCACACGACATCCAGCATGCTGTTCTTCGTGGCAAGATACGGAACGGCGATGATGCCGGTACCGATGCTGTTGCCGACGATCATGCTGATGGCTTCGAAGGTCGTGAGATGGGCTTCGGATTGGATGGGGTGGGACATGGGGAGGACCTCCTTTGTAAAAATACTGATTTTATAAAAGTTTTGTGGTAAGTGCTTCCTGCAATACTTTTGAACAGTTGATTCCACGTTTATCGGCAAGTTTGGACATCCATGCCGGAAGCGAAACATTTTTTCGAACCGCCTTGGTGTCAGTCATGCTGCGATATTTAATCGTATCTGCCTGGATGATCGTAAGGATATCTGTCGGTAAATGAGAAATCTCTGCCTGGGGTGTAGGCGCATTCGGAGTAATTTCTTCATCCTCCAGACCAACAAGACAAAGATTCAATGCATCTGTAATAAGTGCAATCGCTTCTGTCAAAGTCGGTGCTGTTGTAATACACCCGTCCACATCCGGAACCTTCGCATAGAAAGTGCCGTCTTTTTCGGTAATAACAGCAGTATATGTGTATTGCATATCATTTACCTCCTTCTATATTTGCTTCTTTCAAAATATATCGCATATCATTTTCATTAAAATCATGACGTTTTACAGGAATGGTCTGCTTGGTATTCGGTTTGAAATACAGGTCATGACTTGCTCCATGTCTTTTAAAAATAAAACCGTTCTTTTCCAATTCTTTAATTGTTTTCTTTCGTGGATGCATTCTTCTCTCCTTTTATATTATATACAATCTTACACAAAATCAATAGAGAAATACACAAATTTACACAAAACCATGCGACATAACATTAAAAATTCAAATTGTTACGTAGGAAATATAAATAGATTCTGTTAAAACTGACTTTAAAAGATATTGTAATTATCAACATGTTGTACAATATCAGACATAAAATAGAATAGTATAAGAAATTATTACAATCTGTTTTGATTTCAATATAAAGTATTTCTTGTCTGTAAATAAAAAAATCCAAAGAACTAATTATTCTTTCATGTTCTCTTCTTGCATCCAAAGAGGCATATAGTTTCCATCTTTTTGCTTATAGAAATTTTTACTCAAATATCTGTTTTCCGTCTCATATTCTTCCGGTGTCATTCCGTTTTTTCCAAAATGGGGCTTCCATAAGCGTTTCTGTTGCCCAATCGCTTTGCCTGACCGTCTTGCTCAATTAAATGTCCTCCTTCTATGTAATCACACAGTACATTATATACGATTGTCTTTTCTATTTCAATCCACGCTCCCGCGAGGGGAGCGACGCGCTTACCCTGACCGCTCTCACATGCCCCAAAATTTCAATCCGCGTTCCCACGAGGGGAGCGACGGGCATGGCACTGCATCACTGCGTAGGCAACACAATTTCAATCCGCGCTCCCACGAGGGGAGCGACATAACTGGGATGGCGAACGTTCGGCATCAAAAAGCATTTCAATCCGCGCTCCCACGAGGGGAGCGACATCATACGCCTCGCGGAGTCTCTGGGAATGCGCATTTCAATCCGCGCTCCCGCGAGGGGAGCGACCACGGTATCCGTCTGCGCGGAGTTTTCCGGGAGTAATTTCAATCCGCGCTCCCGCGAGGGGAGCGACATAGACTGGGTGTCGAACCCTCTTTGCAATGCAATTTCAATCCGCACTCCCGCGAGGGGAGCGACAAGGACATGGACGAGGTTGCCAAGGCTGTGCAGATTTCAATCCGCGCTCCCGCGAGGGGAGCGACGTGGAGATAAAAGCCTGCGATTATGCTCATGCGATATTTCAATCCGCGCTCCCGCGAGGGGAGCGACACGGCGCAAGCGTGGAGTATAAGCCAACAATGACAACAATTTCAATCCGCGCTCCCGCGAGGGGAGCGACCTACAATTTAAGGTATATATACTTTAGTAGGATATTTCAATCCGCGCTCCCGCGAGGGGAGCGACGAGTGGACACCAATCTGGCTTTTCATATGTTTCTATTTCAATCCGCGCTCCCGCGAGGGGAGCGACTAAATCCGGTAAGCATACCGTTGTTTACAGCGTAATTTCAATCCGCGCTCCCGCGAGGGGAGCGACCAAAAGCAGAAATACAAGCTATCCAGGATTGGATATTTCAATCCGCGCTCCCGCGAGGGGAGCGACTCTGTTTTTGTTAGATCTCACTGTGTAAGAGTATATTTCAATCCGCGCTCCCGCGAGGGGAGCGACGAAAATGGACACTTGACACGCGACGGAACAAAGCATTTCAATCCGCGCTCCCGCGAGGGGAGCGACCACGGTATCCGTCTGCGCGGAGTTTTCCGGGAGTAATTTCAATCCGCGCTCCCGCGAGGGGAGCGACGCATGGCAGAAGGCAGACTGGCTATATTACCAAATTTCAATCCGCGCTCCCGCGAGGGGAGCGACAGGTAGACCGTGTCAGCTTCTGTATGTAAAGGGATTTCAATCCGCGCTCCCGCGAGGGGAGCGACACAATATGGTCGGATATTGTCAGTCGCACAGGGATTTCAATCCGCGCTCCCGCGAGGGGAGCGACGACGGAACGCAGTTATCTGTTAGATATGGATGTTATTTCAATCCGCGCTCCCGCGAGGGGAGCGACCAGAGCCATAAGCCCCGGACAGCTATATTGCAAGCATTTCAATCCGCGCTCCCGCGAGGGGAGCGACGCTGCACTTCCTCCGGCATTTCCGTTGCCATGTGAATTTCAATCCGCGCTCCCGCGAGGGGAGCGACTCCATAAACTTCGCAAACTGCTTCTGTGACACGATTTCAATCCGCGCTCCCGCGAGGGGAGCGACGTTTAATAGCCCTGTTAATGATCCTGTTTTACAATTTCAATCCGCGCTCCCGCGAGGGGAGCGACACCTGCAAAGGAATATCATCATACCAACTAAAAATTTCAATCCGCGCTCCCGCGAGGGGAGCGACCCCGGTTCCTGCTGGACAGATGCAGCACTAAGCAATTTCAATCCGCGCTCCCGCGAGGGGAGCGACATCTCCGGCGGAAAGTTCCGGGACATGTTACTGATTTCAATCCGCGCTCCCGCGAGGGGAGCGACCGGATCCACACTGCAGTGTTTTCGATTTGTAATACAATTTCAATCCGCGCTCCCGCGAGGGGAGCGACGCAGCGGAGCTATCCGCTTAAATAATTTTTTCATAATTTCAATCCGCGCTCCCGCGAGGGGAGCGACGCAGCGGAGCTATCCGCTTAAATAATTTTTTCATAATTTCAATCCGCGCTCCCGCGAGGGGAGCGACTCAATATCAGGGAGGTGCGAATGCATGGATAGAATTTCAATCCGCGCTCCCGCGAGGGGAGCGACCGGACATATCCTCAGAGATCCATAAGGCATTTTTAATTTCAATCCGCGCTCCCGCGAGGGGAGCGACAGAATCTGCTAACACCATAGCAGCATACAACTATATTTCAATCCGCGCTCCCGCGAGGGGAGCGACGCTCCCTCATCTAATGGGATTAACTGGGTGTCGGGGATTTCAATCCGCGCTCCCGCGAGGGGAGCGACGCTTTTACACGCAGGCACAGCTTATCAATGGTGTATTTCAATCCGCGCTCCCGCGAGGGGAGCGACCATAACGAGTAATCGGAGCGTAAGGCTTATTCGGATTTCAATCCGCGCTCCCGCGAGGGGAGCGACGTGTACTTTTACTCATATCCTATCCATACGACAATTTCAATCCGCGCTCCCGCGAGGGGAGCGACCATGAGTGAGTTCATCGTGTCCTTGATGCCTGTATTTCAATCCGCGCTCCCGCGAGGGGAGCGACGATGCGATACTGGCAGCAGTCAAAGACTATTATATTTCAATCCGCGCTCCCGCGAGGGGAGCGACAACAATTTTCACCAAAAAGTTCTCTTCTCTCTTAGCAAAAATTGTCTAATACATTTATTCTTTATAACAAACTTCCTTAATTAAAAATATCTATGTATGTTATTTCAAAAATCTTACAATTTTTCAGGTGCGAATCTCCCAGGCATTTTATGTGCCCTTGCCTTTCGCATCAGTTACAAAATCAGTGGCTGATCCGGAGCTATTCCTCTATCCACTCCAATATGTTCTATCTTGGTCTGGTATTTATTCCCCAGATAATAGAAGCGAAGGCTGTCCTTTTCTGTATCAATGATATCCTCAAGTGTTGCCTTCAACGCAATGCTCTGTGCATTATCCAAAATGCATTCAAATACGGAGTTCTGAACTCTTCTGCCATAGTTGACGCATTGCTTTGCCACTTTTCGCAGCCTTGCTTTGCCGGCTGCATTTTCTGTGTTGACATCGTATGTGATCAATACTAACATACCACACCTCACTTCCATAGGAATGCAGGATAGCCGTCCAAATCGCCACGTAGGAATCGTGCCAGCAGCATTGCCTGCACATAAGGAACCATACCCCATTCCACTTTTTCCTGCAAATAGGGATGCGTTATGGTCTCTTTTTTACGATTCTGCCACTCTGTCAGTATTAGCTTTCGTCCAGCATCATCCAGCAGAACCGCGCCGTTTTCTTTTTGGGTAAAATTTTTAGCTGTGATCATCCGTTTATTTACCAACGACAGCACAAAACGATCCGCCAGCACGGATCTTAGTTCCTCCATCATATCCAGCGCCAGCGATGCTCTGCCCGGACGCTCTGTGTGCAGATATCCCACGCAGGGATCTAACCCTACGCACTCCAGTGCAGATGCTTCCATATTTGTCAGTAATGTATACACAAAAGACATCATTGCGTTCATTTTATCGAGGGGCGGTCTTTTATTCCTGCCTTGAAATGTAAAATCTTTTTTCTGCTGCAGAATCAATTCGTCAAACACGCTAAAATAAATACTGGCTGCCTCTCCTTCATATCCCCTGAGTTCATCCCCGGAGGTGCTATTCTGAATCAACATCAAAGAGTTTTTCAGCATTTCGGATGCCTTTTTTACCCGCTCTGCATCAATCTGCATATTATGATCTCTGACTGCCCGCTCCAGAACCCACCTGGCATTATGTACTTTTCCAAGGATACAATTTTTAGCAATCTCTAATCCCACCAGTTCATCTTTGCTGCTGGCATACTGTTGTTCCCGCAGGATCACGTTCCCCCTCACTTTTCCGGTGACCCGTGCCAGAAATTTTCCCTGGGGAGTCATGTAACACAGGGAAATATTTCGTTCTGCACAGGCACCCATAAGTGCCGGACTTGTTCCCCGATATCCAAACGATACAATTCCCTCGAGATTATGCAGCGGAACTCTGCCAAGTTCTTTTTTATCATCGTAAATAACGATATTTTCACCATCTAACGCCAGGTAACTGTTTTCGGAAGTAACATATAACGTATTCAATAATTTTTTCATACGTTTTCCTCCATAAGTGCCTGATCCATATAGTTTTTCACAGAACCGGTTTTTGCAAGTCTTGGCATACAAAGTTCCTTTAAAGAGCAGGAAGTACAGTGCTTTCCCATCTTTACTTTCGGTGTATACCGCCTTTCATAATATTGATGCATTTCCTGAAACATCTCACGCACTTCGCTGCGAAGCTCTTCCGTGATCTCCACGATTTTCCTCCGTTTTGTCTCTCCGTAAAAGAGTGCACCTTCCGGAATCTGTGTGGAAAACATTTCTTCCAGGCACATTGCCTGCGCCGCTAATTGTAATTTGTCTTCCTCTGTGATCTTCGGCTTTCCCTTCTTGTATTCGATCGGATATACCGAAAAATTACCCCTGTGCCCATGCAGGCGGATTCCATCCTCACGTCTATGGAATTCCACCACATCACACTCACCCGTGACGCCCATTTCTCTGGACGCCACGGGTAATGCTCTCGCTATGATCGTGTCTCTTCTTTTTTCGGTAAGATATGGATCATGTGCTTTCTTATGCATTAATTCACCGATTACCGTATGTTCATTTTCAGCCCACTGTTGCTCTATATGGATCAGTGCCCACTGTCTTTTGCAGAATCTGAAATGCTGGATCCCGGATATCATGAGATAATCATCTTCTGCATATTCCATTAATTCATCCTTCTCACTTCCACAGAATCAGGAATCTGCTCCTCGTGAACGGTAACTGTATAATCCTGATATTTTCTTGGATATTCCACATCCTCGTTTTTCTTCACTTCTACGGCATCGAATAATTTATATGCCGGACAGTCACCCAATTCTTTGCTATGTTTGAATACGATCAGCTCTCGCACCGCCATATTTCCTCTCGCTGCGGAGTGATCTACTTCAAACATATTAAGGATCGCTTCCCATAACAGTTCCAGATCGTCTTCGGAAAATCCAGTTACTTTCCGTGCCAGATTTGCGGAAATATAGCCTTCTGCACGATACAGACCGTAAGGAACAATGGTCTTTCTTCCCATCTCTGTATTCTTATTTTCCGCATCTTTCTCTGTGGTGATAGCAACTCTGGTGATGGTTACTTCCTGGCTGATGATCGGATCGATGCTTCTTGCAAATCCGATCTGCACGGGTCCTCTCACCTGCCCGCAGTTCAGCGATGCTTTTACAAACGTAGTCATTACGGCTCCAAAAGTACGGATATCATAGAAATTCCGGCACATATAGTCTTTCAGTTTAAGATCTACACCGGGATCATTTTTCTTTAGCTTTTTGAGTTCCTCTGTCACCTTTTTATCATCTGTTTCGGTGAGTCCCATATCTGCACAGGCTTCTCTATCGCTGCGGTTTAACGGTACATCTTCCTTAATGTAGATTTTATACCCCTGAGCATCCTCTTTTACAGTCTCGACATAATTACGGATCTTACGTTTCAGGCAGACATCCGTTACCAGACCTAGTCCGCTCTCCGGGTCTACTCTTGGCATATTGCCCGCATCGGGATCTCCGTTGGGATTGCCGTTCTCCACATCAAATAATACTATGAACTCATATCTGTTTTTGATCACTTCACTCATTTATTTGTCCTCCCCTTTTTTATATTTTTCCTGCTGTTGATGATAGTAGCCAATATTAAATTCTCCCTGTTCCTGTAAGGTTAACCGTTCTGGTAACTTGGGTGGCAATTTTTCCATAAGGCATGCTATCTTTTTTTCCAAGTCAACTTTTAAACCTATTTTGTCTCTTTCTAATTTTTTCATGTGGCTATTTTTCAGTTTCAGCAACACCGGAAAAATCATTGCAGGTGTTGCACACGCTGAATTAAAATAGCTATCTCGAATAGTAGTCTTAATTTTTCTATTTGATGCCTCCCATTGGACTTCTTCTAAAACACAAAATAATTTTCCCAAAATATAAGGTACGTCCTTACAGTCATCATTTGATTCCATAAATGCCTCTCCCTCCATACAATTATAATTTTTAATCAAAACTGCCTTAATGATAGCAGCACGTTTCCAGTTCACGTTACCGCACTCTGCCCGAATTCGAATCAAAGTATTCGCATATAAACTTGCCGGATATCGTCCACCGGATAAAATTGCCTGCAATACTAGCGCAGCCATGTTCGGAACCGGTGTCTTATCTTTTGATTTCTGATTCACCGTCTCATTCAGCATGTCACGAATTCCTAGATAATCCTGCTCTTCCCGCGCCGGTTTAACAATTTCAAGCCGCTCATAATGATCTGCTATATTCTGTATGATTTTCCCAAACGAATTTACATAGAAAAAGCGGACCGACAATCGCGCCGCATTAGGAGCTAATGCCAATATATAAAAATTCTGTTTTGGATCCATCTCCGCATCTTCCAGATAGATTTTCGTATCTTCTTTCAAACTGTCGAAAATGTCCTTCAGTTTTTTCTGGTTATCCTTCGTGGGTCTAAACATATTGGAAAAGCATCTTTGGTATTGTTCTCTGCCACTTTCCGCCCAGTACACTATCATGGAATCTCCCAGGGAAAAAGTGTAGTCTCGCTGGGACAACAGATAATTCAGCGCAGTGGTATAAGCAAATTCTGCATATTTTCCCACTGGTGCATTATAACTCTGCTTTCTTTCATAGGATTCAAATGCTAATGCATTAAAAGAAATTAATGAAGCTCCACTCGACTGCGCTCCCGGAATTCCCTTAATCATCTTATGAGTGCGCGATATTTCTGTCTTCTCCCCAGTAACCAAACAGATTCCTTTAATATCTTCCGCACTCTGTTTTCGATAATTATCCCAACAGCTTTGAATTTCAGGATCTTCCTGTACTTCTTGTCCTTCCACGCAAAAGATAAGGTTACTTTTTTCTATTAATTTATCAAAATTTTCTCGAATAACAGGATTTTCCACTGATATTGTAGGATCCCAATTATTAAAATAATTCAAAACTGCCTGCGCAACTTTCCCTTGCGTTGATTGCAAAATATCTAGGTGTTTTTCTCTTGTTTTTTTAAAGCATTCCAGCACGCGTTGTGGCTTATCATCTTGATCAATGCCCATTAAATATTTTGCATTGTCACAAAGGAAATTGGCTGCTATTTCGTATCCTGATCTATGAACTCTTTCTGGTACCTCTACGTATGCAGGCACCCAAATTGTTTTTTTGCCACGAATATCTTCTACTTTTCGCGAAGTAATACCTAGAACTTCTCCGGTCTTCGACAAATTAATTTCATAGGACACTTTCTCATGACACCATCCGGGTCTAGATACTTTTCCCTGTTCCGCCAGATTTTCATAATATTTTACCAGTGCCTGTAATATCATCGCAACACCTCGCAATCTCTCAGATCCACCACGCCATAACGCATCACTGCCCGGAAAAACATAGGTTTGATATTTTCCGGATCACTGTAATCCATATCAAACAGCATGATGCCAAGATCTTTTTCTACTACATCATAGGCTGTGTGAACCTCTTTTTCCTCGCAAAGAGCAAAATGTGCTGGGAATTCTCTACAGCCGAAGTATGGCATGCTATAGCATTCTCCTCTTCGTAATCGTCTCATGATAATGTCCTTGAATTTTCCGGGATTATCAGAATCCTTTGCTTTTGGCGTGATTTCGAAATGTGCCTCAATAACATACGAAACATTGCATAGCAAAACGGATGCGCGCTGCACAATCTCATCCTTGGTGCATATATACAATGGCTTACCCACGCCATTATACGCATCTAACATTTTACTTTTTGAAATTTTACTGGTTACTTCATTTCGTCGTACACTTGTAAATTGAATAGGGTTTTTGACATAGATTTTGTCGATGATCCACCGCATTCCCGGATGCCAGTAGATGGCTTCCAAAATGCCGCGTGCCGCTGAGGGCGTAATGATATCATAGCTGTAGCGCTCTGTCTTAAGTTCTGGTCTTGTAAATAGTGCATAATCTCCCCAAACATTTACTTTTACTCCGACTCCCATTTATTCCACCTTCTTTCCACAATTAAAGCGCTGTCCTGTTTACTGTTCCCTTGTAGTACTTTTTTCTGTCTGACAATACTACCCCCTTTGTAAAATACTGTCTTTTGTAGATATATCATGACAATATTTTAGATTATCTATATTTATCTGACAAATTTAATATACTATGATTTTCTTTATAAAGCAATAGCGGTACACTTTTCCATCGTGTACCGCTACTTCCATTTACTGCAATATTAAAACATCATCATTCCGCCCAATTCCACTTCCAGTTTCAATCCGGTGTCTTCCCGGTATTGTTCCTCCTGCGTCAGCACCCAAAAATCCTTTGCACCCGGATCTACCTCTTCCAACATGCCTGCTCTATACATTTCATCAAACAACATATTGCGTTTCTCATATTCCCCTTTTTTCCGAACACTTACACAATATTGCCCTGCTTTTCGCATACGGCTCTTTGTCAGTCCCTGCTGCCGAATTTCCTGCAAAAGAGCCTTCGCTTCCGGTTCTTGGTCGATATATACCATAACCGTATTTTCTTCAATCAGCTTAAAGTCTTTCGCAGCCGTCGCAAATTCGTAATCTCCACCATCGAATTTCTCCAGAATTTTCTTCATATCCAGGCTTTCGCCCTTGATGCGATATAGTCTCCGAAAATATTCTGTAATATTATCCAGTGCGGTAATATCCCTGCCTTCCTCCAGCAGATTTTTGGTTGTGTCGATCTGCTGCCGCTGACCGGATACATTTTCTCTCTCGTTCCACCGGAAAATCCGAACAATGCTGTCTTCTTTCCCTCTTTCACCATTTCGGTTGCACCTACCGGCTGCCTGAATGATGGAATCCACTCCGGCAAGTTCCCGATATACTGAAGTAAAATCCAGATCCACTCCGGCTTCCACAAGGCTTGTCGAAATGACGATACATTTTTTCCCTTTTTTGTCATCCAAGCGTTTCCCAATCTCCGCAAGCACTCGTCTTCTATGCGCCGGATACATGGTGGTTGATAAATGGTAAACGCCCTCTCCCTGCAGCCGTTCGTAAAGCCGCTGTGCTCTTTTTCGCGTGTTCACGATACACAGTGCATGCCACTCCTGCTGTAGTTTCTCCGCCATTTCCTCTTCCGTGACGGTATCAATATTCTGATAGGTTACCCTTTCAAAAAATCGAAATTGTTCCTCTCTCCGTGGGCATAATTCCCGGGCAACATACTTTTCAGGCAGAAACTGCTGTAATGCCGGCTGCGTCGCCGTACACAGTACAACACTTGTCCCATACTGCTGCAACAGTTCTTCTATCATCGCCATGCACGGTTTCAAATAATTTGGAGGAAGCATCTGCGCCTCATCGAATATGATGACACTGTTTACTATATTATGTAGTTTTCTGCATTTTGATGACTTATTAGCGTACAGGGATTCAAAAAACTGAACATTTGTGGTAACTACCACCGGTTTATCCCAGTTTTCCGCTGCCAGCTGCATAGGTTTGAAGTCTTCCGAGATCTCATAGTCTACATTGCTGTGATTTTCCAACACATTTTCATTACCCAGAATTTCCCTGAACACCTGCGCATTCTGCTCAATGATGCTGGTATAGGGAATCACGTAAATCACACGATCCATATGATGTTCCACTGCATGCTGCAACGCAAATGCCAGGGAAGCCACGGTTTTGCCTCCACCGGTAGGCACTGTAAGCTGAAACAATCCTTTGGGGGCTTTTCCCTGCTCCAGACAATTTCGAAGAATCTCAGACCTTCTTCCATTAACTGTTATGTCATCACGATTCACAAGCCATTTCGATATCCAGTCTTTTAACTTATCCAAAAGAACTTCCATACATTCTCCGGAATCCCTTTGAACCGTCCCGTTACTCATAAAACGTTCCGTGTCCAGGAAATCCGCATCCACCAGACAGGAATACAACATGCGGATAAATACACTCAGCGCAAAGTTTGGATCCTTTTCCGGATTCATGGCAATGGGTGGTGTGGTAATTTGAGGGATTTCTATTTCCTTTTCATACGCACTGTAATCGCACAACCTTTTCTTAAGTCTCCCCAGCAAAGAGGACGGCAATCCCTCTCGTCCCAGATCCGGCAACCCTGCATGATGCCCTGCTATGCAGTAAGTCAGGAGCCAATAGTAACCATCCAGTTTTTCGCAGACCTTTGCTCCGGCAGTGGAATGGTCCACGCGAATGTCCAGATTTCCCTTGATCTTCTTTTGAAATTCCGCGGAATATTTTCCGATATCATGCAGCATTCCACAACAGTATCCCCAGTCTGCTTTCCCGAATTTTGCCGCAAATTCTTCCGCAAGGTCTGCAGTTCCCTGCAGGTGATCCTTTATGGATTGTGCTCTGTCTCCATCAATATGTGCAAGATATTCCATTTTTCCCCTCGTTTCTTTTCACTTATTCCTTCCGCTCCGGCAACATCCCCTTGATCTTCACGCCACTCAGATCCACATCCAGCACGATCTTCACCATCCAGAAGAACAATAACAGTACCAGCATCGGGATCACGCAGGAAGTAATGATCATCACGGCAACCGCCTCGATAAAATGATTCAGGGAATTCTCCACCTTCTGTACCAGTTCTTCGGTAGAAACCGTCACGTTTTCCACAACATTTGCCACTGAATCTTTAGCGCCGGAAATAGCGTCTTTTGCCCAGTCGAAAATGTTTGAGACAGATCCGGAGTTATTGTTTTCCTTCTCCTGCACATTACCTGTAACAGTTCCAGAAGCTTCTGTTGTTCCGGTTCCGGTTGTTTCCGTCGCATTGGTATCATCCACCACGCCACTGTTTTCCAGTATGTTCTGTGTGTTCTTGGCATCTTCAATGGTTGCTTCGATCTGGGCCTGATAAGTATCACCGATGAGGTCGGAGATCTTCACACTGGCAGGAACCACGAGGGAGATTGCCAAACCAAACACGGCCAGTTTTGCTGCCAGTTTTCGCACGGTGGCATTTGCAAAGATCAGGTTGAGCATCCACAAGCCGCAGGCAATCGGAATCAGGTAGGTAAATGCCACATAACCGGTAATCGTCACGAGATATTTTTCCAGATAGATAGCGCAGAGGACCACTAGCAGGTATCCGCTGACATCTGCCATTTTCTCCGCAATAGGTGTTGCCGTGTCGCCCGGAAGCAAGGTAATCAGCGCCGAAGTCACCGTGGATGCCGCCGTCAGCTCCATGACAGTCTGTTTTTTCTCATCCAGAGAGGCGATGGTCTTCTGATGATTCTCCGGTGCGGAGACGTATTTTCCTACAACCGTTATGGATAAAATAGCAACCAGCAATAATACTGCTGCTGTAATGCATTTCTGTTTGATAAAGTTCATACTAATTACCTTCTTTCCTTCACGATTTCTATATTATTTCACGCAAATATCCTGCTATTACATTTTTCAGGACGTAATTCAGGCTATACACTACACTTTTCAGGACGTAATCTCGTGCCATCTCACGCTTTTCAGGACGTTACTTCAAAAACCGCCGCAACAGCTTCTCTTTTTTCTCATCATACCTCTGGTACCGTATCGGCAGATCCATCCATGTCTTTTTGTCCACGATACTCCGATAATGGC
>OJNK01001213.1_pt1 | contig 13042 bp, 9 predicted proteins | sample 1597811 | NCBI WGS metagenome assembly OJNK01 (sample SAMN00265073, study PRJEB22529) | human gut metagenome
GGATTATGCAAGGTCATAAACTCCACACCTTCCTCTTTGGCATGTTTCACCTCCTCCAAGCGTGCGGGCATCTCTTCTTCACTACGGCGATAAACGATCATGGCACGTTCGGCACCCAAGCGGCGAGCAGTACGGACCGAGTCCATTGCTGTATTGCCACCACCGATGACAGCCACTTTCTTACCCTGCAAGACAGGCGTATCGCTATCCGGATTGGCAGCATCCATCAGATTGACACGTGTCAAGTATTCATTGGAAGACATCACCCCGACCAGGTTCTCTCCCGGAATATTCATAAAGTTAGGAAGCCCGGCGCCGCTGGCAGCGAAGATTCCTTTGAAACCATCCGCATGCAGATCGTCATAACTGATTGTCTTACCGACAATACAGTTTGTCATGAACTTCACACCCATCTTGCGCAGCCCTTCAATTTCTACATCCACAATCTTATTCGGCAGGCGGAATTCGGGAATACCGTATTTCAACACACCACCGATTTCGTGCAAAGCTTCGAACACCGTCACATCATAGCCACGCTTTGCCATATCACCGGCAAACGAAAGGCCGGCGGGACCTGAACCGACAACGGCAATCTTAATGCCGTTCTTTTCCGCTACTTCCGGGATGGAAATGTTTCCGCTTTCCCGTTCATAATCGGCGGCAAAACGTTCCAAGTAACCGATAGCGACAGCCGGTTTACCCATCTTCAGATGAATGCACTTGCTTTCGCACTGTTTTTCCTGCGGACATACACGGCCGCAGACAGCCGGCAATGCACTTGTTTCCTTCAGCACTCTGGCTGCTTCCAGAAACTCTCCCCGTTCGATGTTCTTCACAAACGTCGGGATATTGATACTTACCGGACATCCTTGCATACAGGTCGGATTCGGACAGTCCAGACAACGCTGGGCTTCCTGCATGGCCTGCTCCTTCGTCAATCCGAGGTTTACCTCTTCGAGGCGGGTATGGCTGCGGTATTCCGCATCCAGCTCATTCATTTCTACACGGGGGATATCCGTACGTTCCTTATTTTTTTTGCTTTTACGCAGTGCTTCTCTCCACGGTTCGGCACGACGGGCAGCGATCAGTTCTTCTGTTGTCATTTGTTTACTGTGGTTTCGTTATTTCTTTTCAATATCTTTATAAGCACCGAGGCGCATCAGCATCTCATCGAAATCTACTTGGTGAGCATCGAATTCCGGTCCGTCCACACAGACGAACTTCGTCTTTCCTCCGACCGTAATACGGCAAGCGCCGCACATTCCGGTCCCGTCCACCATAATCGTATTCAAAGAGGCGACTGTCGGGATCTCGTATTTCTTCGTCAGGGCAGAGACGAATTTCATCATGACGGCCGGGCCGATCGTGACGCACAAATCCACCTTTTCACGGTTGATCACACTTTCCACGCCATTCGTCACCAAACCTTTTGTACCGTAAGAACCGTCGTCTGTCATCACGATCACCTCATCGGAGTTGGCGCGCATCTGCTCTTCCAAGATAACCAGCTCCTTCGTACGGGCGGCCAGCACTACAATCACACGGTTGCCCGCCTTATGAAAAGCCTCCACGATCGGCAATAAAGGAGCCACACCGACACCACCGCCGGCACATACGACCGTACCGACTTTCTCGATATGGGTGGCTTGCCCCAGCGGGCCGACCAAATCGGTAATATAATCACCGGCATTCAGTTCGCATATCTTTTTTGACGAACCTCCTACAGCCTGGATCACGAGTGTGATAGTTCCTTTCGTCGTATCAGCTCCGGCAATGGTGAGGGGAATGCGTTCACCTTTCTCACCCACCTTCACGATAACAAAGTGGCCTGCCTTACGGGAGCGGGCAATCAAAGGTGCTTCCACTTCCAGTTTCACTACGTTGGCAGAGAAATGTTCTTTACTTACAATTTTATTCATTATAATCGCTACTATTGATAGTTAGTCTTGTTGATTTGGTTGCAAAAATACATCAAAAAACTGGATAGCACAGTATTTTGCCAAACAAAAAGGAGTTATTCGAACAAACCTTCGTCACGAACCAACATCAAAATAGCCGAATGAGGGACGATCAGGAACTTCTCTTCATTAAAATTGATCTCGTAAGCCGCATTCTGTAGAAATACAGCCAAATCGCCTTCATGCGCCTGCAAAGGAAGATAATGCACCTCACCCTCTGTTTTCTTTTCCCATACTTCATGTTCCTCACTCTGGGAAGGAAGCGGGAAACCGGGACCGACCTTGATGATATAGCCGCTCTGAATCTTCTCCTGCTGGACAGTAGGCGGCAGATACAATCCGGATTTTGTCTGACTCTGCGGGTTCTTCGGTTTGATAAGCACCTTGTCACCCACCATCAGGAACTTATCTATGTCTTTCTGATCTATTGCTAATTGCATGACTTTTATGTTTATGATATTTTGACGGACAAAGATATAAAATACGTTGCACAAAAAAAGCTGCTTCCCTTTCCGAAAGCAGCTTTTCCTGAACAAAAGAATCTACACGTCAGATGGCACGCCCCTTAAACACGTTGGACTGATCCGACGGATACAGATAACCGGTAAACGAAATACGGTTGCTGTTGAAGTTCGGACTCACAGTTGCCGTACACTTGTTCGTGCCTTTTACCATACGGATTGTCACATTGGCGGAGACTGCAACACCTTGTACCATCATACTAAACGTAACATTTCCTTTTTTGTCTGTTTTCATCTCTATATTTGAAGCACTGCCATCGACCGTTATCCCCCCGATCCCGTTCGGGCCGGCAGCGGCAGTATTGAAAGCCAACTGGATAGTCGCCCGGTCACCTTTCATGGAAACGAAGTTCGTGCTCGGGGTCACATAGACGAATTGTCCACGCTTAAACTCGACACGTTCGGCTTCCAATACAAAATCTTTCTCCTTCAGTGCTTGTACACCTTGTTCGAACAAGGCCATCTGTTCTGCTGCTTCGGCAGCTTTATCCTGCTGGGCCATCATTGTCCCTGCACTAAATAGCAGGACAGCCAGTAATAATAATACTCTTTTCATACTTCTCATTCTTTTAGTTGAAACCTAATCAATCTACTTTCATATAGTATGACAAACGAGATACTAAAAAGTTCAATCCGAATTCTTACTTTTCATGTTTTTAACATGATACCACAAAAAGAGCCAAGCAGTTACAGCCGCAACAAAATCAGAGAAGGGAGCAGCATACCAGACACCATCCAACCCCCAAAAGCGGGAGAACAGCAACATCGCCGGTATCAGGAACAAGACTTGGCGGCTTAAACTCAAAAACATAGCCTTCCAAGCAATCCCGATGCTTTGGAAAAACTGGCTGATCGAGATCTGCGAACCGACAACCACAAATACCAGCAAACTGATCCGCAAGCCATTTGCCGTCACATCCAATAAATCAGGATCGTTCGTAAAGGCACGGGTGATCAATTTCGGAAACGCCACGCTACAAAAGCAGCCGACTCCCATGATAATGGTAGAGGTTATGATGACCAGACGTAGCGTTTCCTGGACACGCTCGTATTTCTTTGCCCCGAAATTGAAACCGACAATCGGCTGCATTCCCTGCGCGATCCCGATAATCAGCATCACCAAAAGCATTCCGACACTGGTGATAATGCCGTTTGCCCCCAATGCCAAGTCTCCCCCATGCTGTTTGAGTGCATAGTTCTGGATCACCACCACCAAACTTCCCGCCAACTGCATGGCAAAAGGCGAAACACCGATCGTCAGGATATTCCATACCACATGCTTTTCCAGCTTGAACGTCCCTTTATGGAAACGGACGATACTGTCTTTCTGGACAAAATGGTTCATGACAAAAAGAGTGCAGAGCAGCATCGAGATGATCGTCGCGATGGCAGCTCCCTTAATCCCCATATCCAGCCAGAAAATGAAAATAGGATCGAGTATCACATTGGTTATCGCCCCGATCAGCATGGTAAACATTGCTTTCTTCGGATAGCCGGAAGCACGCATGACAGCGTTGAAGCCAAAACTGAGGGAGGTCAGGAGCGTCCCCGGAACCACGATATTCAGATAGTCCTGCGCATACGGGATGGTCTGTTCGCTTCCCCCGAAAGCCAGTAATAAATCTTTCATCCAGATCATGCAGGGAACTACTGTCGCAAGCGTTATGATGAATGTCAAGGTGAAAGCATTCCCCAATACCTTTTCCGCCATCTCATTCTCCCTTCGTCCCAGATAGATGGAGACACGCGTCGCAGCCCCCGCCCCGATGAGCATTCCGAACGCCTGGAGGAACAACAGAATAGGGAATGTCAGCGTCAATCCTGCCATTGCCAGCGGACCGACTCCCTGACCGATAAAGATACGGTCGACAATATTATAAAGAGCATTCACCATTGTACCGATCACTGCCGGCATCGCATAATGCAACAACAACCGGCCGATCCTCTCATGCTCCAGCCGCCATGTTATTTCGTTTGCCATATTTATTCCTTTTAATCTTAAACAAAACTTTTATTTCCTACCGGAAAAATTTATTGTCATAAGCGAGAAACGTTGTTTCCATGTCCATAAAAACTTTTTCTCATGCTGATAAGAGAGACAAGCTCCGCCACCGTCCGGAGTTCTTCCTTGCAACCCTCAGGGAAAGCCACAACCAGTTCATGCGGGCTCTTGCAAGTGATATTCAACTGCCCTTCCTTTACGGGCGAAGGACGGTAACCATTACGGATCAGAGCATTCCCTACCCAATAAGAAGTCAGAAAGTCGCCTTCCACACCGATGGGTGACGTAGGAGCTTCCGTATTCAGCTTTCCGGTTGCCGGATCGAATACGATTCCCTCCTTACCGAAAAAAGATTCAAAAGCTCCACTCATAATCAGGTCTTCGGGAGTTCCGCAAGCCATCGGACGTCCTTTCTCCTGTAGCCAAAGGCAATCCCCCATTTGGATAGCCAGGTCCAGGTCGTGAGTAGAAAGCAGAACCGCTTTCTCTTGCTCGACTGCCAGGCGATGCAACAAAACCATTGTTTCGATACGGCTGGTCACATCCAGAAAGGCGGTCGGTTCGTCCAACAGGATAATCGGGCACTGTTGAGCAAGCGCCTTGGCAATCATAGCCTTCTGCCGTTCACCGTCACTTAGCTCCGAGACATAGTTATTGGCTTTATGAGCTATGCCGGCAGCTTCAAGCGATTGCTCGATGATAACATGATCCCGCTTCTTCAACTGTCCGAAAAAGCCGGTATAAGGATGCCTACCCAACGAAACCAGTTCATAGACGGTAATTCCTCCCGCATTAGTCTTTTCCGTCAGTACAACACCGACAGTCAAGGAAAAGTTTGCCTGCGAATAACCGGAAAGAGGCTTCCCCATCAAACGTATTTCCCCTCCGAGTGGAGGCTGAAAACCACAAAGCGTACGAAGCAGCGTCGATTTACCGGCACCGTTCAGTCCCAACAAACAAGTTACCTCGCCCGAAACGAGTTGCAGGTTCAAATCCTCATGGACCACTTTCCGCTTACCGCCTTTCAGCAGGTAACCGATACAAAGTCCTTTTGTTTCTATTGCAGCTACTTTTGTCATATATCGGTCAGTCAAAGTATTGGATGTTTTTCCGGTTCACAATTACATAAATGATGACAGGCGCGCCGAGCATCGGAGTCACGGCATTCAGCGGCAATATGTTATGCGTACCCGGCAATACCATCAACAGATTACAAAGCAACGCGATGCAAGAACCGGTCAGCAACGTTACAGGAACCAGCATCTTATGATTGGATGAGCCCAACATCAAACGTGCGACATGCGGGACCGCCAGCCCGATAAAGGAGATCGGCCCGCAAAAGGCAGTCGTAGTCGCAGTAAGCAATCCCGTACACAACAGGATCAGAATACGCGTCCGCCTGATCTTGATTCCTAAATTGGCAGCATACATTTCTCCTAAGAGCAATGCATTCAGAGGTTTGATCAAAAGAATGGCCAATAGCAATCCTATACAGGTAAAACCGGCAAAATAAGGCAGCTGTTGCAAGGAAACCCCGGAGAAGTTCCCCAATCCCCACATCACAAATGCATGCACCTTGTCAGTCGATGCATAATAATTCAGAACCGAAATCAATGATGAAGCGAGATAACCGATCATAATACCGATAATCAACAACATGACGTTATTCTTCACCTTCGCCGAGAAATAAATAATCAATCCCAAAATACAGGCCGCACCACTAAATGCGGCCATGATAACCGCCAGATAACCGCTGATCGGCAAATCGGTCACCATACTCAACGAACCGCCGAAATAGAGCATGATCGCAGCGACTCCCAGATTGGCCCCGTCACTGATTCCCAATATGGAAGGACCGGCAAGCGGATTCCTGAACAATGTCTGTAGCAACAATCCACTAACAGCCAGCGAAGCACCTGCCAACAAAGCCGTTACAGCCTGGGGAAAACGGCTCTGCAACACAATATTCTGCCATGCAAGTCGCTCCGTTCCCTCTCCCAGCAATATATTCACCACACTTTCAACGGGTATCGAGACAGCGCCATAAACCAGTCCGCCGGCAAACAACAGCAACAGGAGAACTAACAAAAACGGATAAAAAATGAAGACTTGCTTTTTCATGCCTGCAAAGATAATGCTTTTAGAAAAATTTTTTACCTTAGCCCCTTAAACAACAGAACTGCTAATGTTATATACTATAATACTATGAGAAGAATCATCATATCACTCATACTGCTTATAGGATTTTGTTCCGGCACATACCCGATATATTTCAAGCATATAGGCATGCAGGAAGGCCTGTCACAACTTTCCGTCATGGCCATCTACCAGGATAATTTGGGTAGAATGTGGTTCGGGACGGAAGAGGGAATCAGCATATACGACGGCGTACAGACCAAAGTATACAAACCATCCGAATTTCATCGCCAAAACGCCAATCCGATAGGTAACCAGACGCACTTCATTGCCGGCGACAAAGATGGAAATGTTTTCTTCGACTCCGATCAATCCTTGATCCGCTATGACATCCAGACACAGAAATTCTCATGCCTACGGAAATCAAACGTATATACCGTCGCTTCTATCAAAGGAACAATATGGGTAGGAATAGCTGACTCCATACTCACCTGGAATCCGGATAAAAACGATTTCGATTTCGTCACGAGGCTGGAAAACCGGAACCAGCGTGCGACCTGTTTGTTGGAAGATTCCGGCGGCCGGTACTGGATCGGCACTACAGACGGACTCTTCAGGATGAATGACGACAAATCCCTGACCTGTATGATCATGGGAGAAGACATTTACGACCTATATGAAGACTCCAAATATAATCTTTGGATATCCATTCGCATGAATGGCATGTACAAAAGGGACGTGCACGGCAATTTCACCCGTTACCGTTACGATCCTTCCAACCCCAACAACATATCGAGCAACCAGGTCCGGGATTTCGTGGAAGACAACTTCGGGAACATCTGGTTCGGCACTTTCACCGGGCTAAACAAATATAATCCGACCAGCAATCAGTTCGAAGTTTATGCCCGCAACCCTCTGCCCGGCAGCATGACCCATTCATCCGTATTCCCCGTTTACAAAGACAGACAAGGCACGATCTGGTTGGGGACCTATTACGGCGGTGTCAATTATTTCAACCCGGGGACAGATATTTTCACGGTTTATGCAGCTAACAACAGCCGGAACGATTGCCTGAATTATCCTTTCGTCGGTAATATGGTGGAAGATAAAGACAATAATATCTGGATCTGTACCGAAGGAGGTGGGTTGAACTTTTTCGACCGGAAAACGAAGAAATTCACCTACTTCATGGCCGATGAGAATCGTAACTCCATTGCTCATAACAACCTGAAGGCAATAGCCTACAGCCCTGAACGCAACAAACTGTATATTGGAACACATACCGGGGGACTATCCATCTACGACATCAAAAACAAACGGTTCAAAAATCCCTATTTCGAAGATCCGTCTTATGCCGTAATAGCAGGCGACCGCATCAACCAGATGAGAATCTACAATGACGAATTGATTTGTACCGGACCGAAAGGAATCTTCAAAATGAATCTATATACAGAAAAAGTATCTCCATTGTTCAAAAGCGGTAAGTATTACGGGAACGCCTGCTTCCTAATTGACTCGAAAGGGTACATTTGGCTGGCCTACGGCAAAGGTGTCTGGAAGATCAACCTCGAAAATGAAGAAGACAAGGTACAATACCGTTCTGGTGAAAACGGATTGGGAACATTTCCCATATCTCAAATAATCGAAGACAAAGAGGGACGGATCTTCCTCGGAACCCGTGGTTCCGGCCTGTTCCACTATGACGAGAAGAACAAACGGTTTATCGGATATACAACCGAAAATAGCTTCATCGCCAGTGACTACTGCTATGAACTCACCTTGTCGACCCTGGACCAATTAGTGATAACAGGCGACAAAGGAATTACCTTTTTCGATCCGGATCAAAACCTGTTCAAGGTCGTGGAACTGGGGACGGCCCTGCCTCTGACAGGCATAAACATCGGTTGCGGAATCCTGGTCTGCAAAAACGGAGAAATATTCGTCGGCAGCAGCAATGGCATGGCGACATTCTTTGAACAGCAGTTGTTCAACTCCGCCAAAGACTACCAACTATATTTTTCCGACCTGTTCATTAACAACGAACAAGTTTCTCCCGGCGACCACAACAAGGTGCTGGCCACCGCCCTACCTTTCACTCGAGAAATAGAGCTGGCCTATAATCAAAATAATCTGATTTTCACTTTTACATCGAACAACTATGTCAATACGCTGAAAAAGGCGTCTTACGAATACATGTTGGAAGGTTTCGACAAGAAATGGATACCCAGCAAAGACAACAATATTTTCTATACGAACTTGAACCCCGGAAAGTACACGCTCATCGTCCGGGAAATACAATACGACCCGAATCAGGAACAACCGCGTACCATCAAGATGGACATTCATATCCATTCCCCCTGGTATGCATCCAACTTAGCTTATTTCCTCTACTTCATCTTGATCATTAGTATACTGTACAGCATTTACCGTTTCAAGAAATCACAATACATGTTGCAAACTTCACTGGAAATGGAACGGAAGGAAAAAGAAGCGATCGAAGAGTTGAATCAGGCAAAACTACAGTTCTTCTCCAACATCTCGCATGAGTTCAGGACACCGTTGACGCTGATTATCTCCCAGATAGAACTCTTATTACAAAGCAGTTCATTGTCACCTTCCGTATACAACAAACTGCTGAAAGTATATAAAAACACTTATCATATGCGGAACTTGATCAGTGAGTTATTGGATTTCCGTAAACTGGAACAGGGACATATGAAGCTGAAAGTATACGAGCAAGACATCGTCCCGTTCCTGAAAGAGATTTACCTGTCTTTTTATGAATATGCGTCCAGCCGTTCCATCACATACAATTTCACGGCTCCGCAAGAGAATGTTTTGTGTTATTTCGACCCGAAGCAAATGCAAAAAGTCTTCTATAACCTGCTATCCAATGCTTTCAAGTACACCAAACCGAATGCAGCCATTGAAATGATTTTGGAAAACAAAGAAAATGAAGTTACCATTAAAGTTATCGACAACGGTATCGGTATCAGCAAAGAAGATATAGACAAAATATTCGACCGATTCTATCAGGCTGAAAACGGTATCTCGAATATCACCAAGACTCCCAGCACGGGGATCGGACTTTCATTGACCAAAAGCATAATCGAGTTGCACCACGGAACGATACAAGTGGAAAGTACACCGGGCTACGGTAGTATTTTCATTGTCCATCTCCAGAAAGGCTGCACGCTTTTTACCGAGGAAGAACTGGCACAAAAGCAGCAAGAAAAGCAAACGGAAAGCCTGATTCCCGACACGGTCGCCTTTTCCGATCACATGGAAGAGTTTTCCGATACGGAACAAAAAGAGCTATTGATCGAAGGAGACGATTCCCCTCATACGATCCTACTGGTCGAAGACAACGAAGAATTACTCCAGATACTCAACTCCCTGTTCTCACCGACCTACCGCGTCCTGCTGGCACGAAACGGTAAAGAAGGATTGGAAAAGGCACGCGCAGAACGACCGGACATCATCGTTAGCGATGTCATGATGCCGGAAATGTCCGGAACAGAGATGTGCTTGAAGATCAAAAATGATTTTGATGTATGTCACATCCCGGTCGTACTGCTTACGGCACTCACTTCCGCCGAGCAAAATATCGAAGGCTTACAACGAGGCGCCGACGACTATATAAACAAACCATTCAATGCAAAGGTATTACTGGCACGTTGCAATAACCTGGTCCGTAATCGTATTATCTTGCAAAAGAAATTCAGCCAGCAGAAAGATTTCGATGCACAATCGCTGGCAAGCAACCCGATAGACCAAAAGTTCTTGGATACGGTCAACTCGATCATTGAAAAGAATCTTGATAATATCGACTTCGACATGAATATGATGGCCCGCGAGTTGGGACTCAGTCGAAGTTCATTGTATGCCAAATTCAAGGCACTGACAGGTATGACACCAAATGACTTTGTCCTCAACTGCAAACTGAAGCGGGCCGCAACCATGTTGACGGAAAACCCCGATCTACAGATCGCCGACATCTCCGACCGGCTGGGCTTCGGTTCTCCGCGTTATTTCACCCGCTGTTTCAAAGCCCAGTTTGAAATTACCCCGGCTGAATACAGAAAGAAAACGGTCATTTAAACACCTGGATCATCGGACGTCCGATCCAAACCTGCGGCTGTTTCAACCCGAAGATATAAGCGATTGTCGAAGCACAGTCGAACTGCATCATGCTTTCCTGGAATTCATATCCTTTCTTGATTCCCTTGCCGGCAATAATAAAGGCAGTCTCCATTTCTTCCATGGTCTTGCCGCCATGCCCTTTCTTGATACCACCATGATCGGCTGTGACGATAAAGATAGTCTCATCCAACATACCTGCATCCTTAACCGCCTGAATGATTTGGCCGATATAGCCGTCGAGCTCTTTCAGCTTTTCATAGTAGGCAGGTGTGTCATGACCTTCAGCATGACCGACATGATCGGGTTCGTCGAAAACGATATTGACCAATGCCGGACGTGCACGCTTGATATATTCAACCGCACATTTGGCAGTGGCCGGATTCTGCGGCTTTTCCGTAATATTTTTATCATAACTCAAAGCTAACGTATCGACAACGTAACGGATTCCCGCCCATTCACAGATACAGCCGATTTCAGCTTTCGGATCAGACTCGCGAAGCAAGCTGAACACAGTCGGGAAAATACCGTGCTTATTCACTACACGGGAAGGCAGTTCCGGAGTTTGCGATCCCCATTCCGTGTAACCATGAAGTTCCGGTCCCGCCCCCATATACATGGAAGCCCAGTTTACGGCACTGGAAGACGGAAGTACAGAGCGTTTTTTCAACGTATAAGATCCTTCTTCCATCAACTTCTTCACATTCGGCATTTCGGCCTTGTTCACACTATAAGCGCCCCAGCCGTCCAGACCGATCAAAACTACATGTTTGGCTTTCCACTTGGCAGCCATCGAAGCATCGGCAAACAACATCAGAAATACCAATGCTAAAATCAACTTTCCTGTTTTCATGCTATCTTAAATTAAATATATCAATCCTTCCTATAATATCGTACCCGCCCCACTTTCATCTCCACCGGCAAAGCCAGAGAATCGACTTCGCCAATACAAGCTCCACCCAACAACATATCGATCAGCAAATAATAGGGTTTATCGAACGGAAACTCTCCTTGCCGGTTCCGATACGCGCGGATAAGCAAAGTTATGAATATTATATAAAAAAGAAAAATGATAAGGGAAATAGATATTTAAGCATAATGCATACTCATTAATTAAAGACCTTTCTCGATATCCCGTTTACGTTTTAATGCTTCCAGATAATAGTAATCGGCATAGTTCAATGGGACGTCTATTTCCGAATTGTGAGGAATGCTGCCAACAGAATGCATCAGCAGGAAGTTTCCATTCGTGCCCAATGCAGCCCGATAGGCCGGAGAAGAAAGTGAAACCATGATACTGTCGGCATACATTTTATAGCCGGCTGCATCCGGAACATCCATCGTACTGATCTCATAAAGCGCGGAAGCGATACAGGAAGCCGTCGATACATCGCGTGGTTCGTTCGGGATATTCGGAGCCGACATATCCCAGTAAGGAATCAGATCTTCCGGCATATTCTCCAGGTTCTTCATCATATTGAAAGTTTTCAAGGCCTGATCCAGATATTTACGGTCCTTGGTTTCACGATAGCATACCGCATAACCGTAGATAGCCCATGCCTGCCCGCGACTCCAGATAGATTCGTCGGCATATCCTTGTGCCGTCTGGCGATGGCGCACTTTACCATCCTTGATACTGTAATCAATCACATGGTAACAACTTCCATCCGGGCGAAAATGTTCCTCCATGGTACGATCGGCATGCGACACCGCAATCTTATAGAAAGAAGAGTCGCCGGACAGACGCGTCGCTTCGAACATCAGTTCCAGATTCATCATGTTGTCAATGATAACCGGACATTCCCAACCCCGTTCAGACTGCCATCCGCGTTCCACATCCCACGACTGGATAATCCCGGCAGCCGGACGGAAGCGGGTAGACAACGACTTGGCAGCCTGCACCATCACATCTTTATAAGAAGGCGTCCCTGCCAGTCTCAAGCCATTCCCGAAACTGCAATTTACAATAAATCCGATATCATGATGCCAAGTCAGGTTTTTGGCTTCCTCTATGGCATCCGTATATTTGGCGGCCAACGGCAGCAACGTGCTGTCGCCCGTCAGTTCATACAAATACCAGACAGATCCGGGGAAAAAGCCGCTCCGCCAATCCGCATAACCACAATAATAGACAGAACTGTCTGTCTTAAGCGTCACCGGATTCAAGCATTTCCCACTCGCTTCGATCACACCGATCTCATTCCCTATTTGTGCACGGGCAAAATCGATATTCTCGTCAATAAAACTTTTTTCCTATGTTTTAGGGGCACCTACACAAGATAGCA
>OJNK01001227.1_pt1 | contig 12920 bp, 9 predicted proteins | sample 1597811 | NCBI WGS metagenome assembly OJNK01 (sample SAMN00265073, study PRJEB22529) | human gut metagenome
CATTTTGCTGGAATCGTTGTGTTTGAGCCATGCATTCACATTGCCCGGATTCAGCTTCAAGTCCTTGTAAAGACGGTAATTCGTCAATTTCTTTTTTTGTTGAAGTTCCAATACCCGGCGATGGATCAGTTCTTTTGTGTCATTGTCCGCAAGAGCGGCATCCCGCACCGAGCAATAGCTGCGCCAAACCTTCAAATAGCCTTCCGGCAGTTCTGATGATTGCTTTTCAAGAAGCACCAGCATTTGCTCCAGCGAATAGAGATTAGAAAGTTGCTCATATTCCGCAGCAATCGTGCTGTTTGCGGTGTAGCGGAGCAGCAGTTCTACTTTATTAAAGGCCAGCGCATAGAGAAACAGCGGTTCTTTCAGGCGGGGATTTTCAGCCATACGATCTGCCAGCTTATGGACGCTTGCCGTTTGAACCCCGGAAAGCTCTGCCACATACTGCTTCAAAAAGCCTTCGAATGTCAGCTTTCGCATGGTCTCCACCTCTCCACATACTCCTGATAACGGATATAAAAATCCCGATACCGCCAATCGTTCAAGATGCTGGCTTTCAGTTCATCTTCATCCGTTGCAAGGTGTTCCAGCAAGTCCCAATCCAAAGAGTTCCGCACAGCTTCGCTCTCTACGTCTGCCTTGTCAGTATCCCGGAACGAGCAGAGCTTTGCAATCACCAAATCCTCCAGACTGGGTGTGTAGAACTGTACCTTTGTTCCACCAAAGGGCAGCGGCTGGAGCCGGTCTTGGAAGTTATACGGGAAATTGTCGATGTAAGCTTCCACATCGGTGTTGATGTCGTACTTGCCGAGCAAGCTATACAGTTCTTTCGGAACACTCAAGGCATCAATGTCATGAGTAGCGCGGGTCAGTTTGCCCAGCAAAATAAACGCACTGCCGCCTACGATCACCATCTGATAGCGGTCGTTATTGTCGATCATCAGATCTGCGTCTTCGTCCAGACGTTCCAGACGCTTGCGGAGGTCATCTAAGATCATCTTTCCCATAAAACAGCCTTTCTTATTTTCAATAATAGTATTCTCTAAGATTATTTTAAGGGCTGAGCTGTGTATTGTCAAGAGGAAATCGACGATATTTCTCGCATTTTACGCTGTCATGTTATCTGTCCACATCTCACACTGGCTAATGACCGTGCTGATTGCCGTATCATAATCTTCCGGTGGATACTTATATTTTTTCAGCAAGTGCTTCACCATCTTACGCATACTCGCACGGGCAGTTTCTTTTTTCTGCCAGTCTATTGTCCGATTTTTGCGCAGCATTTCCGTAAGCTCTCTGGTTAAGTCGATCAGTTCATTGTTTTGGTAGAAATCCTTGATGTTTTCCGGCTTTGTCAGAGCATCGTAAAAAGCCAGTTCCTCCTGCGTCAAACCCAGCTTTTTACCGTTGTTATACAGTTCCGTAATCTCCTGTGCCGTTTTCAGAAGTTCCTTGATGACCTCCTCGTTTGTAATCAAGCCATTGTAGTAAGAGTTCATCAACTGTGTAATCTTTTCTGAAAACTTCTGAGACTGCACAACATTTGTCCGTTTATACAGTGAAACTTGCTCTGCCATAAGTTTTTTCAAAATTTCTACGGCAATGTTCTTTTCTTTCATTTTTGAAATTTCATCCAACACCGCCGGGTCAAACAGACTGATATTTTCATCTGCCTTCTTACTGTCAAACAAACTGATAACACCTTGACTCTGGATACTTGCTTTCAGCAGTTCATTGATTTGAGCATTGATTTCTTTCAAAGAAAGTGTCTTGCCGCCACTCCCACCATAGGTGATCTTCACCACTGTAGAACGGACTGCTTCCATATAGGCCGCTTCATGTCGCTCCTGCTCCGTGGTCATGCTGGAACACAGCGAATGCGACTGTTTCAGCAACAGAGCTTCTCGCAGGAACAGATCTTTGCGCTTGGGTGCTTTTGCGTCCAGAACAAAGTTTACGCCGCCAGTGACCAGCTTTGCCATCATCAACGGAGAACCGCCAATAAATCCGCTGAAATCAAAACCGTGCAACAAATCTTTGCACACCTGAAGCTTTTCCTGAAACTTTGGATAAGCAACTTTGGCAATGTCCATATCGCCATATCGGGACTGGTCACGCTTGGTATACTCCTTCATAGCGGCTTTGAGGGCAGATGCAATGCCAACGTAATCTACAATCAAGCCGCCCTCTTTGTCCTTAAACACGCGGTTGACACGCGCGATGGCCTGCATCAGATTGTATCCGTGCATTGGCTTGTAAACATACATCGTAGCCAGTGAAGGCACATCAAAACCTGTCAACCACATATCCACAACAATGGCAATCTTCATCGGGTCATCGTTGTCTTTGAATTTCCGGGCAAGTTCTTCTTTGTGAGAATTTGTACCGATGATTTCTTTCCAATCCTCCGGGTCATTGTTGCCACCCGTCATAACTACGCCGATTTTTTCGTTCCATGTCGGGCGCAGCTCCAGAAGTTTTCGATAAATCTTCATCGCAATCGGGCGCGAATACGCCACGATCATCGCCTTGCCCGTCAAAAGATTAGCGCGGTACTTTTCGTAATGGTTGACAATATCTTCGCACAGGGATTGAATGGTAGACTCTGCTCCCAACACACTCTCCATCTGCCCCAACATCTTTTTGCTTTTTTCAATCGTTGCAGCGTCCGATTGCTGTTCCAGCGCATCGTAGGTCGCATCAATCAAGGCCAGCGTATTTTGGTCAAGGTGGAGTTTGATAACACGGCTCTCATAGTAAACCGGACGCGTTGCGCCATCTTCCACCGCCTGTGTCATATCATAAATATCGATATAATCACCAAAAACTTCACGCGTATTTCTATCTTTTGCCGAAATAGGTGTTCCTGTAAAGCCTATGTAAGTTGCATTCGGCAGGGCATCATGAATGATACGGGCATTGCCAATGACCGTATGTGCTTCTTTTTCACCCTGCTCATTTTCTTTGATGACAATTTTTTCATCAAAACCATACTGTCCACGGTGGGCTTCATCCGCCATTACCACAATATTTCTACGTTCGGACAGTGGCTTCTCGCCACGCTCAAACTTGAACATCGTGGTGAAGATAATGCCGTTTGCTTTTCGACCATCCAGCAGCTTGCTTAGATTTTCCTTGCTGGTTGCCTGTACAGGTATCTGGCGCAAAAACGGCGCACACTTGGCGAACTGCGTGTAGAGCTGGTCGTCAAGGTCAATGCGGTCCGTCATCACAACGATGGTGGGGCTATCCAAAGCTTCTTGCAGTAAATGGGCGTAGAATACCATCGACAGCGATTTCCCGCTGCCCTGCGTATGCCAGAACACACCACCCTTGCCATCCGTTTTAGTGGCAATCTTGGCCTTTTCGATAGCTTTTCGCACTGCAAAATACTGGTGGTATCCAGCCAAAATTTTAATCGGCTTCTGCCCATCGCCGGAAAACAGGATAAAATTTTTCAGAATATCTAGCAACCGGGCTTTCTGGAACATCCCCTCATAGAAGGTATCAAACTGCGCATACGCGGTGTTTTCATAATCACCGTCTTTTGTTTTCCATTCCATAAAACGGTCAAGTCCAGAAGTAATTGTTCCCGCCTTATTCGTCGAAAGGTCACTGATTACGCAGACAGCATTATAGTAGAACATTGAAGGAATATCCTTCATATAGTTTCGAATCTGGTTGTATGCGTTTTCTGCACCCACTTCGTCCTTGGAAGGACTTTTCAGTTCCATCAAAACCAACGGCAAACCATTGATAAACAAAATAATATCCGGGCGGCGGTTGTTTCCATTTTCCACGAAGGTATACTGGTTTACCACATAGAAATCATTATTGTCTGCATCTGCATAATCAATCAGCTTTACTACCGAAGACCGTTCTTCACCCTTAACTGCGTATTTGACCGTGATACCGTTTTGCAGATAGTCCATAAAAATAATATTCTTCTGCAATAGGCTTCCTGCATCAAAATCATTCAATTTCAGGATTGCCTCATCAATCGCCATAGCTGGAAGGCTGCGATTCAGCCGCACCAGACAATCCCGCAAAACATCGTCCAGCAGCGGGCGGCTGTAATCCGTCCGGTTCATATCGGGAGCATAAATGTGGGTGTAACCCATATTTTCAAATAGCTCTATGACCGCTTGTTCAAAGGTATCTTCGGTAAATGAAAGCATGATTTTTCTCCTCAACTATTATCCGAAGTTGCTGTATTCGATTCTTGCGCAATGGCATTCACAATCTTTTCAACGATAGACTGTGCTGCTCTTTTTGCCATCGCACGTCCTATCGGCGTACCATTATCCAATGTGTCCGTCAGTGCCAATCGAACTTTACTGAGTCCAATTTCCTTACGATACCAATCCGGCATCAGATTCTTTTGAATTGCAACGTAACAATCATCAAAAATTTCTGGATGCACAGCATTATGCAATACTTCTCGAATAATCTCGTCCACTTTATCGTCTGAAGCATCTGAATCGCGCACTTCTCTAATACTTGTTATCGGAACTTCTGTTTTCACAAACCGATCAACCATAGGCTTTTGTGTGTTCGCATAATTGCTTTTAATATATGCCATCTGGTGCTCAAGTTCCGGGAACAGCGTCCCTTCGTTGATGTTGTAAAAACTCAGTTCCTCTAAAATCGCATCTTTTCTTCCCGCTGGTATTCTAAAACTTTGAAGTTCAAATTCATCTTGGACATCACTATATGCCCGTTTAACAATGCTATGTCCGAGTTTTTCTTTCATCTGAACATTATATTTTCCGCAGATCAAAAAAGAGCCACTTTGCCGTACCAATCTTTCATTATTCAAGTTGGAAATCACAAAATAATTTCTTTGAATAGTCGAAAGCAAGCTTTTGTACTCGCTTGCCTCGCACTCTTTTACCTCTTTATCTGTATAAATTCCATACTTGTTCAAATCCGAGAGCAGCTTTTCTAATGTATAATCGCCCGAAATTTCATGACTCGCTAAATATGCCAGCACTTTGATCTCTATGTCGCTATAGCTTTTTCCGTAATCGCGCTTATAATAGATTTTCCCATCGGTCGGCGGCAATAACGTAGTCTTCCCGTCAGTTATCTTTTTCTCTTGATTGTTTTGGCAGGCAAAATACAGTGCCACTAGCGGATTTTCCGTCACGTCCAACAGTCTTGTTGGCAACCCGTAGTGCTGCAATTTTGCGAGTTTTTCAAAATCTGTTGTCAATTTTCGAAAGTCATCAGGATTCCGTGTGTAAGCTGCGTTTATCAATTCTGCTTCATGTGGCAGCATCCCACCACGGAACACTCCCGGCATGACATTCCATTCGTTGCTGGCCTGTCCACGGAAGAAATAGTGCTTTGTGCTTATCTCCGCGCCTTCTTCTTTCTTTATTGTTTCCTTTATATCAGAAATGTAGGTCAGGTAGCTATTAAGGTTTGTAACAACGCATTCCTTCGGATTTCTTGTCTTAGCATTATCAAAATCTTCCATATTATCCCTTCATTTCTTTTATAAACGATAATTTAGCGTCTTAGAGCTGGATACTTGCGATATCAATTGCGCCAGACATTAGTTTGGGTAACAGACTATCTCTTAGCATAGCAAGTGAATAATTTTGGTCTTCCAAGTTTTTTTGTTGTGCAAAGATTGGCGCACAGAAACTATTAAATTGGTCAAGTGTGCTCCGATCAGGAATGATGGCGGGAATATTCTTCATGGCACTTCCTGAAATTTCTTTGAATGTCGAGCCTGATGCTGCACTCTCAATAACCGGAAGACTGTGTTTCAAGAAAAAGTATACAAATGCTGTTCCAATTTCCAAGTAAGGTATAACAGACTTAAAGCCCTGATTGGTTGTAACTTCGTTAGATGCAATTGCAATATACCCGATGGGAGCACGTGATGAAAACAATACTGTGCCTTTAGGCATGACTGTTGCGCTACTGTTCTTCAAACCAAGTTCTGTAATATCATTTTCGCCATGGGATATGAATTTGGACTTGTTGATAGATAAATCTTTTGGTGTTATCCACGCAATACCATTATTTGTATAGTATTCAGGCTTGGTTTTTGAAGGCGTACTACCGCCCACAACAGTTCCAAGGTCACTTATTGTGCCGATTTGCCACATGGGATTTGCATTGTTGATATATAATTCTTGAAAATAGGTGACGGCTTGCTGCTCTAAATTATCGTTTATCTTTTTATTGCACTCAATTTTCGAATCCAATGCAGAAAGAACTGCTGCAATTCGTTTTTGATCTTCACGCGGAGGACACTTTATTTCATAGGACGAAAACGAAGACTTATTTACAATAGGGACCGCTGTTGATGTTTTACTAATGAAATTCATTTTCTTTCCCAAAATTTGCATAGCGTAGTAAACAAAGGAAACATCAAAGCTTTTTTTGTCAACTATAATAGAATTGATTTGTTGATTCGTCACAGTTGGACATGTAGTAATGACTGCTTTTCCCAAATCAGAGCCAATGCAACTAACACAAACAGAATTTTCTGGAAGAATCGCATTTTTTACTTCTAACAGTCCTTTTTCCGTTAGAGTTTTTGATGTCTTTCCAACATATTTCACAGACATATTATCTGAGGGGGTAAGAAATGGTATACGACCTCCATAGTTATCACTTATCGAGGTTTTTGGCGTTTTTCCCGTTATAATTTTTCCAAGTTCGCCTACCCGAACATTTTTCCACTCACCCATAATATTATCACCTTTATCCTATATATTTCCTATGTGCCAATTTTACATTTTGTTGTTTTACCATTGCATAGTGCATAGTTGTGTCAATTTTCTGGTGCCCTAAAAGTTGTTGTACTTGTTCAATCGGCATTCCCTTGTCAATCGCTGACGTTGCTAACGTCCGTCTGAACTTATGCGGATGCACTTTATTCAGCTTTAATCGTCGTCCTAATTCACGGAGCATCGTTTCCACGCCACCGATCATCAATCGCTCGTGCGGCTCTTTCAATGTCACAAAGAGTGCTGGATTGCTGTCTGACCGTTCATCCAGATAATTTTGAAGGTGGATCTTCGTCCGTGCGTCAAAGTATACCAATCGTTCCTTGTTGCCTTTACCAAATACCACGCATTCACGCTCATTAAAGTTGATATCCTCCCGATTAAGCGTTACCAACTCGCCAACACGCATTCCAGAAGATGCAAGCAAATCAATAATCGCCAAATCTCGTACTGTTGAACAGTTGTCACGCATCAGTTCCAACGCTTCATCCGTATACGTTTCCTTGATGATTTTGGCGGTTTTCACTTTGTGAATCCTACGAACAGGGCTTTTCACAATAAAATCTTCATCTTCCAGCCACGAGAAGAAACTGGAAAGAATACGCCGGATATTATCAATCGTAACTTTGCTCGACCGCCGCCGTGTTTGATAATCCATCAGATATTTTCGCAAATCATCCGTTGTAATTTGCTGCGGTGATTTTCCCACACCATTCAGCATCGCTGCAATAGTTTTTGAATAATAGGTCAATGTTTTCTCGGAGCAGCCCTCTATCCGTTTTGCCGTAATGAACGCTGCTGCCGAATCTTGTTCCTCAGCCTTTGACTGTTCTTCACCCATTTCAATTGTGACACCTTGAAATGATGCTTCCAGCACTGCTTTCAAATGCAGCAACTGTTCGTTATTGAGATACGGCAGCATTTTTCGCTGTATCTCGTTGATAATCTGATTTTTCATCGCCGTATCTCCTTATTACGATTTCAGAGAACGGCGGCAGTGGCAGTTTCTCCATAGAATCTCCCGCCACTGGTGAGAGTTATTGAAATTCAGGTAAACGATAATTTACTTCGGCAGGCACAGGCTCTTTATAAGAATCGTTTCATTGATTTGAAACCCTTCAATGGCAAGATGCCTCCAGATTGGCAACTTGGCACGGTTTCGGAAATCATAGAACTACACGATTCCAAACGCATACCCCTTTCAAGCCGTGAACGTGCCAATCTCACAAAGATTTATCCGTACTACGGTGCCACCTCAGTAATGGACTATGTGGATAGGTATCTTTTTGACGGAATCTATCTACTCCTTGGTGAAGACGGTACTGTTGTAGACGACAAGGGCTTTCCGATTTTGCAGTATGTAGAAGGAAAGTTCTGGGTGAACAATCATGCCCACATTATCACGGGTAAGAATGGCTTTACTGTCGAAACGCTTTATTTGCTGTTCAGCTTAACCAATGTCCGGTCAATTGTTACTGGAGCCGTTCAGCCCAAAATTAGCCAAGCCAATCTGAACAACGTGTCCGTTGTCATACCATCGAAAGTGGAATTGAGTACCTTCAACTCAATCGTACAACCAATTTTTTCACAGATTCGCAATCTTCGTGCTGAAAGCGATAGACTTACCTCCACTCGTGATATCCTGCTACCTCGGCTAATGTCCGGCGAAATTGATGCTGCCAATATTCAACTCTAAGCCGCTAAATTATCGTTTATCTTTTTATTGCACTCAATTTTCGAATCCAATGCAGAAAGAACTGCTGCAATTCGTTTTTGATCTTCACGCGGAGGACACTTTATTTCATAGGACGAAAACGAAGACTTATTTACAATAGGGACCGCTGTTGATGTTTTACTAATGAAATTCATTTTCTTTCCCAAAATTTGCATAGCGTAGTAAACAAAGGAAACATCAAAGCTTTTTTTGTCAACTATAATAGAATTGATTTGTTGATTCGTCACAGTTGGACATGTAGTAATGACTGCTTTTCCCAAATCAGAGCCAATGCAACTAACACAAACAGAATTTTCTGGAAGAATCGCATTTTTTACTTCTAACAGTCCTTTTTCCGTTAGAGTTTTTGATGTCTTTCCAACATATTTCACAGACATATTATCTGAGGGGGTAAGAAATGGTATACGACCTCCATAGTTATCACTTATCGAGGTTTTTGGCGTTTTTCCCGTTATAATTTTTCCAAGTTCGCCTACCCGAACATTTTTCCACTCACCCATAATATTATCACCTTTATCCTATATATTTCCTATGTGCCAATTTTACATTTTGTTGTTTTACCATTGCATAGTGCATAGTTGTGTCAATTTTCTGGTGCCCTAAAAGTTGTTGTACTTGTTCAATCGGCATTCCCTTGTCAATCGCTGACGTTGCTAACGTCCGTCTGAACTTATGCGGATGCACTTTATTCAGCTTTAATCGTCGTCCTAATTCACGGAGCATCGTTTCCACGCCACCGATCATCAATCGCTCGTGCGGCTCTTTCAATGTCACAAAGAGTGCTGGATTGCTGTCTGACCGTTCATCCAGATAATTTTGAAGGTGGATCTTCGTCCGTGCGTCAAAGTATACCAATCGTTCCTTGTTGCCTTTACCAAATACCACGCATTCACGCTCATTAAAGTTGATATCCTCCCGATTAAGCGTTACCAACTCGCCAACACGCATTCCAGAAGATGCAAGCAAATCAATAATCGCCAAATCTCGTACTGTTGAACAGTTGTCACGCATCAGTTCCAACGCTTCATCCGTATACGTTTCCTTGATGATTTTGGCGGTTTTCACTTTGTGAATCCTACGAACAGGGCTTTTCACAATAAAATCTTCATCTTCCAGCCACGAGAAGAAACTGGAAAGAATACGCCGGATATTATCAATCGTAACTTTGCTCGACCGCCGCCGTGTTTGATAATCCATCAGATATTTTCGCAAATCATCCGTTGTAATTTGCTGCGGTGATTTTCCCACACCATTCAGCATCGCTGCAATAGTTTTTGAATAATAGGTCAATGTTTTCTCGGAGCAGCCCTCTATCCGTTTTGCCGTAATGAACGCTGCTGCCGAATCTTGTTCCTCAGCCTTTGACTGTTCTTCACCCATTTCAATTGTGACACCTTGAAATGATGCTTCCAGCACTGCTTTCAAATGCAGCAACTGTTCGTTATTGAGATACGGCAGCATTTTTCGCTGTATCTCGTTGATAATCTGATTTTTCATCGCCGTATCTCCTTATTACGATTTCAGAGAACGGCGGCAGTGGCAGTTTCTCCATAGAATCTCCCGCCACTGGTGAGAGTTATTGAAATTCAGGTAAACGATAATTTACTTCGGCAGGCACAGGCTCTTTATAAGAATCGTTTCATTGATTTGAAACCCTTCAATGGCAAGATGCCTCCAGATTGGCAACTTGGCACGGTTTCGGAAATCATAGAACTACACGATTCCAAACGCATACCCCTTTCAAGCCGTGAACGTGCCAATCTCACAAAGATTTATCCGTACTACGGTGCCACCTCAGTAATGGACTATGTGGATAGGTATCTTTTTGACGGAATCTATCTACTCCTTGGTGAAGACGGTACTGTTGTAGACGACAAGGGCTTTCCGATTTTGCAGTATGTAGAAGGAAAGTTCTGGGTGAACAATCATGCCCACATTATCACGGGTAAGAATGGCTTTACTGTCGAAACGCTTTATTTGCTGTTCAGCTTAACCAATGTCCGGTCAATTGTTACTGGAGCCGTTCAGCCCAAAATTAGCCAAGCCAATCTGAACAACGTGTCCGTTGTCATACCATCGAAAGTGGAATTGAGTACCTTCAACTCAATCGTACAACCAATTTTTTCACAGATTCGCAATCTTCGTGCTGAAAGCGATAGACTTACCTCCACTCGTGATATCCTGCTACCTCGGCTAATGTCCGGCGAAATTGATGCTGCCAATATTCAACTCTAAGCCGCTAAATTATCGTTTATCTTTGCATTCAATGCGATTTTATCATCAATTGCGGCCAAAAATCCTCCGATTCGCTTCTGTTCAGGCAATTCAGGCACTACAAGCTCTAAATTTTCAAGTACAGGTTGTTGCACTCTCTGCCTTCCTGACGATCCAACCATTGATTTGATGGCAACTTGTCTAAATTCTGGACTTGTTGCAAGGTAATACACAAACTGAGCCTCACTTACGCCCGGCTTCGCCCTTAAAACAATAAATTCTGTTGAGCCAAATGCAACTTCATCTTTGTTCAGGCAATCTACAAATGCTGTTTTTCCATTTTCCAAACATGGTGTGATTCTGGCCATAATCGTATCACCGTTTGAAAATTTTGTTCCCCCTGAGAACTCTGCCTGTTCAGTTTCTGGTATCTTCTTTGTATACGGTTGCAACTTATCCATTGAAATTTTGGTTGCGACTGTTCCTTTTTTAAGGCACATTCGTGGATTAAATTCCATAAAGTCGGCTGCACGGATTGTTTTCCATTCAGATTTCATACCCAATCGCCCCCAACTTCTCCTTAATTTCTGCTTCCAGCTTATGTGACTGCTTGAACAAATCCGAAAGTTCAGAAGTCAGCCGAGCCATTTTTTCTTCAAACGGTTCACCATCATCTTCCTGTTCCTCAACACCAACATAACGACCCGGCGTTAAAATATAATCCTGCTCTGCAATTTTCTCCGTATCAACAACTGCGCAGAAACCTTTTACATCTTCCAGTGTACCATTAACATAAGCATTGTAGGTATCGGCAATCTTTTTAATATCCTCATCGGCTAGTTCCCGCAACTTACGGCTCACCATAACGCCCATCTTCCGGGCATCAATAAACAGCGTTTTACCGGCTTGTTTCTTGCGTTTGGTGATAAACCAGAGCGAAACCGGAATCTGGGTCGTATAGAAAAGCTGTGTCGGCATAGCGATGATACAATCCACAAGGTCAGCATTCACAATATTTTTGCGGATGTCACCTTCACCGCCAGACTGAGAGGAAAGAGAACCATTTGCAAGCACCATACCCATGCGGCCACCCGGCGCAAGATGATAAATCATGTGCTGAAGCCATGCAAAGTTTGCGTTGCTTGCAGGCGGCATACCATACTGCCAGCGTACATCATCTTTGAGCTGCTCTGCGCCCCAGTTCGACAGGTTGAAAGGTGGATTCGCCATGATATAGTCTGCTCGCATGGTCGGGTGCTGGTCGTCAAGGAATGTATCCGCCGCATACTTTCCAAGGTCGGGTTCAATGCCACGAATGGCAAGGTTCATCTGCGCCAGTTTCCATGTGGTCGGGTTGGAATCCTGTCCATAAATCGAGATATCGTTGATATTTCCGCTATGGTTCTCTACAAATTTTGCAGACTGAACAAACATACCACCACTGCCGCAGCAAGGGTCATACACTCGTCCCTTAAATGGTTGCAACACTTCCACCAGTGTCCGCACAACGCAGGACGGTGTAAAGAACTCGCCTCCGCGCTTTCCTTCCTGCTCTGCAAACATCGACAGGCAGTATTCATAAGTGCGCCCCAGAATGTCCTTTTCGCTGCCGTGTTCAATCATTTTGATGTTCGTGAACAGGTCAACGACTTCGCCCAACCGACGTTTATCCAGTTCCGGACGTGCAAAATTTTTCGGCAGGATATCCTTCAGGCGCGCGTTTTCTTTTTCAATAGCGCGCATTGCATCGTCAATTACCTGACCGATTTCCGGGTCATGTGCCTTTGCAGAAACATCGCTCCAACGCGCACCAGCAGGCACAAAGAAAATGCCTTCCGATGTGTACTCGTCACGATCTTCCTCAAAACCATCACCATCTGCAACTAACTCATTGTACTTTTCTTCAAAACGATCCGAAATATATTTCAAGAAAATCAGACCAAGAACAACGCCCTTATACTCCGACGCATCCATGTTGCCCCGAAGTACACAGGCCGCATTCCAAATCTGTTTTTCAAATCCAATGTCGGCGGTGTTTTTCTCTGCCATGGTTCAATACCTCCGTTTTAGCTCAACAAATTCTGCTTTGAGTATAGCACAGATGTGCTGATTTTCCAATTTGTGCGCACAAATTCTTTGTAAGATGGTTCAATTTCCGGCAGATAAGTCCTACTATCACAACTTTATCGCAATAAATTTCACAAAACCATCTTGACGCACCC
>OJNK01001229.1_pt1 | contig 12893 bp, 11 predicted proteins | sample 1597811 | NCBI WGS metagenome assembly OJNK01 (sample SAMN00265073, study PRJEB22529) | human gut metagenome
GGCGGCGGCACCATCCTCCGGGGCGGGAAAGTGCTCTATCAGGGCAGCCGCTCCGACAGCGTCCAGCTGGTGCGGAACACCCTCACCGGCGAGGCGGACCACTATCTTGTCTCCCACTCCACCCCCGGCACCGAGGAGCGCACCTCCACCCTCTACGACGCCGACGGCAGCGCCGTCATGGCCTTTCCCCATGCCGTGAACGCCACCCTCTCGGGCGGGCTGCTCATCCTGCGGGACGACGCCGACGTCTGGGCCTTTGAGAGCGGTGCCACCGGCGGCATCCGGGTGTACGACCTCGCCACCGGGGCCGAGATGCCCGTGCCGGAAACGGCTCTTGACTGTCTCGTGGTGGATGAGGGCGGCCAGCGCCTCATCTTCAACTGCTACGACCTGCCCGAGGGCCTCACCTACGCCTACGACGACCCCGACCAGCCCCTGCACCAATACGTCCTCGTCACCGACCGGGAGGGCAATGTGCTGCTGCGGGAGGACGGCTGTACGGCCCAGAGCCTTGCGTCGTATCGCGGCAGCTTCGCCGACTGGCTGACCTTGAGCTGGTTTCGCGGCGCAGACTGGGGCATCGCCCGGGAAGGGCTTTACAACATCCTCACTGGCCAGCTGCTCACCGGCGAGGACGACAGCTCCGCCTCTGCCTGCGGCGTCGGCATCGCCTGCCTCCAGAGCCGTCAGGACAGCCGCTCCATCCTCTACGACCTGAACAGCGACGAGGCCGTGGAGCTGGGCCGCTTCGACTGGTGCGTGATGGACCACACGCCCGGCTGCGTCACCCTCCTCGGCAGCGATGACCCGGATAACCCCTACACCCTCATCGACCTCGCCAGCGGCGAAAAGACCGCTGTCCAGCGGTGCGACAGGGACTATCACTCCGGCAATGTCGCCGTCCTGACGGCGGACAACGTCCTGAAGGTCTACGACGGCACCACCGGCGCACTCCTGACCGATGTGGAAGTGACCCCCATTGAAGAGGCTCGTCATGTCAGTGTGACGGCCCTGCCCGACGGCTATGCCCTGCTGCAATATGATGACGAGGACTACAATACCCTCGCCATCCAGACCTACGGCGGCGAAGGGCTGCTCTGGTCGTCTGCTGACGAGACGGAGCAGTACACCTACGTCTCCTACCTCACCAACACCGCCAACGGCCCTCTGCTCACAGCCCATCGGGACAACAGCGACTCGTCGAACCTCTCCGACGTGCTGGACATGGAGGGCAATGTGCTCCTCCGCCGCCTCGGCAGCTGCTACAGCACCGATGGCCTGCCCGACGACTGCTTTATCGCGCGGCAGGGCTTCGACTACGGCCTGATGGACTCCACCGGCCAGTGGCTCTACCGCGAAAGCATCTTTTCCTCCCCCGGCGACGACTTCGGCGGGGGCTATCTGTATTGACAACGGAGGTTTTTGGATATGAAAGAGAAGATTTCCCGCCGCAGCTTCCTGCAGGTGCTGGGCCTCGGTCTCGGGGCAGCAGTGCTCACCGCCTGCACCCCCGGCGCAGCAGACTCCCCCGCCGACTCTCCGGCGGCGTCCGTCCCCGACCCGGACACCACCCCTGAACCTTTCCTGACCGTGGAGGAGTTCCCCCGCCTCGACGGCTCCACGGCCTGCATCCCTCTGATGGCCCAGCTCAAGGCTGACGTCACCGGCATGGACCTGCTCGAAGCTCAGACCGGCATCACCGTCAGCACCACAGCCTATGCGTGGGAGAACTTCGGCCTCTGGTCCCGCAGCGACAGCGACGACTACGGCGCACAGCTGCTCATCGTCTACGAGGCCCCCGAGTACGTCAAGGAAGAGCTGGCCGAGGCCGACGCAAAGCTGGAGCAGAAAGCCATCGGCCGGGACGCGCTGGTCTTCATCGTCAACGAGTCCAACCCCGTCCAAAGCCTGACCCAGCAGCAGCTGCGGGACATCTATGCGGGCCGCATCACCAACTGGAAGGAGGTCGGCGGCGCAGACGCCCCCATCGTGGCCTTCCAGCGAGGGGTTGACTCGGGCAGTCAGACCCTTTTCAAAAAGCTGCTCATCGACAAGGGCGATGGCCAGTTGATGACCGCCCCCACCGAGCTGGCTCCCGCCGACATGGGCGGGCTGGTGGACCGCATCGCCGAGTACAACAACTCTGCCAACGCCATCGGTTTCTCCGTCTATTACTACATCGACCAGATGTATTCGAAGCCCGGACTCCGCCTGCTGGCCGTGGATGGTGTGACCCCCGGCAATGACACCATCGCCAGCGAGAGCTACCCCCTGTGCAACGAGTTTTATGCGGTCATCCATGGGAATGCCGCCCCCGACAGCCCCCAGCGGAAGGTCTACGACTGGCTGAGCACCGACGAGGGCCGCCGATGCATCGAAACGGCAGGGTATGTGGCCTGCGGCGGAGCGGCTACACCACCAGACACCACAGCGGCGTCGTAATGAGCGACAGCACCGTAGAGAGGGCCGTACACTTGCTGGCGAACGCAGAATCGGCACCGTACTTCTCGGCAAGGATGGCAGTGGTGCCGCCCATCGGCATCCCCGCCAGCACGACAGCGACCCCGGTGGCCAGCTCTCCCACATGGGCTGCGCGGCAGCCCACCAGCACCACCAGCGGCATCAGGAACAGCCGGATGACACAGTAGAGGATGGCGTCCCGGTCCAGCAGCGGGTGGAGGTCGCAGCTGCCGATGATAGCCCCGATGAGGAGCATCGACATGGTCATGTTGCAGTTGCTGGTGCACTGGAGAGCTTTGCCGAGAAAGGCGGGCAGCTGGCACTGAGTCAGCATGAGGGCCATGCCCACGAACACCGCCAGAATACAGGGGTGAGTCAGGGTCTTGCGGAGGACGGCGCGGTGGCGCGTCCTTCCTCCGGGGCTGGCGGCTGCATCGTCCTGCATGAAGTAGGACACGCCCATCGACCACATCACGATGCGCTGCGGGATGAGGTAAACGGATGTCAGCAGCAGCCCCACTCCGCCGAACAGGCCCTCGGTCAGCGGACTTCCCAGAAAGCCCGCGTTGGAGCAGACCGTGCCGTACTGCATCACAGCCTTCCGCGCGAAGGCGTAGCGGCCATAGCAGACCGCGCAGATCACGCCATAAAACACCTGCAGCACGATGGACAGGATGAGGATGTCCCGCGTGCTGCGGAAGATCTCCGCATCGAACTCGATGCGGAACGACTGGATGGTGTTTGCCGGCAGGATGAGAAAGAGCAGCAGGTCGGTCAGGCAGGCGCGGCCCTGCTCGGTGATGATGTGCTTCTTCGTCAGAAAGATGCCAATGGCCAACAGCAGCATCATCTGTGCCTGCAGGCTCAGCATAGTGGAAAACTCGGGCACAGATATTCCCCTCTCGTTTGAACGTCCTCTTTTGATGAATTTTCGATGAATTTATTATACCGGCATGGTGCGGGAAGTGCAAGGCCCGCAAGCCCTCCGGCAGCATGATTTTTCCGAATGGTCGGATACCACTACGCCGCAAAAAGCAAAAGCCCCGCGATATACACCGCCTTTCGGCGGTATATCGCAGGGCTTTTTTGGAGCTGGTGACAGGAGTTGAACCTGCAACCCACTGATTACAAATCAGTTGCGCTGCCATTGCGCCACACCAGCAGACATTACATGGGATATTATATCACCAGAATGCCGGTTTGGCAAGTTCAACTTTTGCAGCTGCTTCATTTTGCTTTTTCTTATGCGTTGGCCGCTTTCAGCGCCTGCTGGATGGCGGCAAAGTCCTCCAGGGTCAGCGCCTCGGGGCGGATACGGGCGTCGAAGCCTGCGGCCTCAATGGCGTGGATGACATTCTCTTTGGGCAGCGAGAGGCCGCTGGCGATGGCGTTGGCAGCGGTCTTGCGGCGCTGGCCAAAGGCCGCGCGGATGAGGGCAAAATAGCCCTCCTCGTCCTCCACCTGCACAGCAGGAGTGGGGCGGATGTCCATGCGGACCACCGCGCTGGTCACCTTGGGAGCCGGGTAGAAGCTGCCCGGAGCGGCGGTGAACATCATCTTCGAGGTGGCGTAGTAACTCACCGCGCAGCTGATGGCGCTGGAAGCCCGGGTGCCGGGGGTCGCGGCCAGACGGTCGGCTGCCTCTTTCTGGACCATGACGGTCAAGCTCTCGATGGGCAGGCGGTCGCCCAGCAGCTTCATGACGATGGGGCTGGTGATGTAATAGGGCAGGTTGGCGCAGAGGGCCACTGGCATCCCGGGGAATTCCTCGGCAATGAGGGCCCGGAGGTCCACTTTCAGCACGTCCTGCATGACCAGTTTAAAATTGTCCACCCCGGCCATAGTCTCAGCCAGCAGGGGCGGCAGGCGCTCGTCCACCTCAATGGACACTACCTTGGCAGCCCGCTTGGCCAGCTCCCGGGTCAACACACCGATGCCGGGGCCGATCTCAATGACACCATAGCGCTTGTCCACGCCGCTGACGTCCACGATCTTCTGGGGGATGCCCGGGTTGATGATAAAGTTCTGCCCGAATCCCTTGGAAAGGGCAAAATCGTATTTTTCGCACAAAGCGCGGACGTAAGACAGGTCAGTCAGCTCCGGCATAGGTTCCATCCTTTCGTGTTATCACATTTCTGGCAAAAAGGCCTCCGGCACTGCGCCGGGGGCCTTTTGTTGATTCACTTGTTGTTTCAGCCGTTGGAGGATGCGGCGCTTTCAGCCGCCTCACTGGATGCTTCAAAAGATGCAGCCTCGCTCTCGCTGACGGCTTCGCTCTCCACGGCAGACTCGCTTTCAGCGTTCACTTCACTGTCGGCACCGGCATCCTCTGCAGCCGCGCTGGAAGCGGCCTCGTTGACACCGCCCACAGTGGTAGTACCGCTGAGCTGTTGAGCCGTGCTGACGGCACGCTGGATCTGCGGGTCGGTATCGAGGGTAAAGTCGTAGTAGCTGGTCTGCTCATCGGCAGTCAGGCTGCGCTCCACATCCACGGTCAGGCCCGTGCCGTCAAAACAGGAGCCGTCGCCGCAGAGCAGCTTCGCCACCGTGACCACCACAGCGCTGCCATCGGACAGACGCTGGGGGCTGGACTGGATGGTGCCCTTGCCCATGGTGGTGGTGCCCACCAGCCGGGCCCCGCTTAGGGTACGCAGGCTGGATGCAAACAGCTCCGCCGCACTGGCCGTGTTGCCGTTGACCAGGCAGACCAGCGGCAGGGCGATGGCGCTTTCGCCGGTGCTGCTGCCCAGCAGGGTGCGGTTGCCGTACTTATCCTCGGCATAGGCCAGCGTCCCCTCCGGGGTGATGAGGTCGATGCAGCTGATGGCATCTTCGAGGATACCGCCGCCGTTATCCCGCAGGTCAAACACCAGGCTGGTGGCCCCGCTGGCGGTCAGGCTGCGCAGGGCGTAATCCAGCTCACTGGGAGTGGTGCCATCGAACTGCCAGATTTTGATGTACCCCACCGAATCCTGCAGCAGAGCAGAATCCACGGTGGTAGCGGTATAGCCGGAATGGGTCAGGTCCGCATTGTGCTCCGAGGCCTCGCTGTCCAGCCAGGTGACTTTGACACTGGTGCCGGACTCGCCCCGCAGGCGGGTCTGGACGGCGTCCACACCCGACATGCTCTTGACATCATCGCCGTCCACAGCGGTGATGTAATCGCCCACTTTGATCCCTGCTTCCTGGGCGGGAGAATCCGTATACACCTTGGTGACCTTGGCATAGCCGGACTGGTCGATGGCCAGCTCCACACCAATGCCCAGCAGGGTGCCGTTCTGGACGTTGATCAGGTCGGTATAGGCGGAGGCAGTGTAGTACCGGGCGTACTTATCGCCGGTGCCCAGCAGGTAACCGGCGCTCAGGCGGTCGTAGAGCACCGTCTCGTCGATATCATAGTAATCGTTGCCGCGCACATAGCGGTCTACTTCGGCCAGCTTGTTGTACATGCTCTCTTTTTCTTTGACGCTGGACACGGTGCTGTCAAACAGCCGCATGGCCAGCAGCATGGTAATGGAGAACGTAACGGTCATGGCCAGGATGACGATGGTGACCGCCATCCCCAAAGAGATCTTCCGATTCATTTCCGTTCCTCCACGCTCAGACCAGCAGCATCAGCACCACGCTCCCGAGGACCGAGAGCAGGAACACCCCTGCAAGCAGCAAACAGCCAACGCGCAGAAAGCGCTTGCGTTTTTCTTCGTTCATAATCGCCAAATGGCCTCCTTTATCTCATGGGGATATAACCGCGGGGGTTGACCGCGTTCGCCTTGGAACCGCCGCGCCACACTTCCAGGTGGAGGTGGTTGCCCGTGGAATTGCCAGTGCTGCCCACATAACCGATGACCTCACCCTGCTTGACATACTTGCCCGCCGAGGTGGCCACCGAGCGCATATGGCCGTACAGCGTACTGTAAGCCACACCGTCCGACATTTTGCCGTGATAGATGATGACATAGTTGCCATAGCCGCCGCTGGACCAGCCAGCCACCTGCACATAGCCGCTGGCGGCCGCGTAGATGGGCGTCCCCGCGGGGGCGGCAAAGTCGGTGCCGGCGTGGAGCTTGTTGACGCCGGAAACCGGGTTCTTGCGCCAGCCGTACTCACTGGAGATGCGGGTATAGCTCTTGAGCGGGCAGATGAAGCCGGTAAAGCTCAACTGGGGCTGCGCCGCCGCAGCCGCGGCGATCAGCTTCTGGATCTCTTTCTTGACGGCCTCGTAGTTCATCTCATCGGACTCGATGGCCGCCTTGGCATCCTGCTGGGCTTTCTGGGCCTCAGCCGCACTCAGCTGGGCTTCCCGGACGCTGGAATTCAACTCGTTCTGCTTGGACTGCATCTGGCTGTTCTGGGCGTCCAGCTCGGCCTTTTTGCTCTGGAGCTGGGTGCGTTCCTCTTCCAGCACAGCCTTATCGTTCTGGAGCGCCTCTTTGGCGTTCTTCATGTTGTTGAGGATCTCGGTGTCTTTGATGGAGATATCCTGCATCACTTCATTGAACGTCAGCAGCTCGTACAGGTCGTTCACCGAGGCCAGCATGGCCACGCTGCCGCCGTCCCGCAGCTCCTGCATGGCGGCCATGTGCTGCTTGAAGCCGTCCCACTGGTCCGCGATCTCCGCTTCCTTGGCGGCGATCTCCGCTTCCTTGGCGGTGATCTCCTGCTGCTTGACGCCGATGCTGTTCTGCACATCGGCGATCTGGCTCTTGAGCACGCCGATCTGCCCCTGGATGACCGTGACCTTTTCTTTCAGGTCGGACTCCAGCTGCTTGGCGGCGGCCTCTTTCTTCTTGGCATTCGAGAGTTCTTTCTTGTGCTGCTCAATGGACTGCGAGAGCTTGTTGAGCTTGTTCTGCAGGGAGGACATGCTGGTGGCTGCAGAGGCCGGATAGACCGTGACGCTCAGGGTCAGGCAGGCCGCCGCCACAAAGAGGCAGGCTGCCCGGAGGAACGTGCCGCGGCCGCCGCGGGGCTTTTCGTGGGCCGGGCGGTGGTACAGGACAAACCCTGCGGAATGTTTTGGGTGTTTCACTGAGGGTGCTCCTTTCGCTTACACATTGAGATGTTTGCGGATGGAGAACATACTGCCGAAGCCGCCGACGATGGCACCGCCGGCCAGGCTGTAGACCAGGATGTTGCGCCAGACATATTCCAGCGGCACCAGAGCCGTGCCCATCAGCAGCTGCCACAGGCCGCCCAGCGTGCTGGACGCCTGCACGATATACGCGTACCCGCCGATGGTAACGCCCGCTGTGAGCAGACCGGAGAGCAGGCCCATGGTCAGACCCTCAATGACGAACGGCAGGGTGACAAGGGCGTTGGTGGCGCCCACATATTTCATGATCTCAATTTCCCGGCGGCGGGCAAAGACGCTGAGGCGGATGGTGCTGCCCACCGTGATGATGCTGACGATCATCAGCACCAGCACGATGCCGCGGCCCATCTGCGTGACGGCCTGCTGCACCTGCACAAACGTGTTGGTCATCTCAATGGGAGCCGCCACGCTGTACACGCCGGGGATCTGCTGGAACGTCTGGCTCATGGCGCTCATCTGGCTCAGGTCGCCCAGCGAGACGCGGTAGTTGGCCTTGAACGGATTGTCCGTCTCAAACTCATCCAGCAGGACGGCGTAATCCGCCATATACCCCCGGTACTGGTTGAGGACGTCCTCTTTGGACATATACTGCATCCGGCTCACACCCGGGGTGGCAGCGATCTTCTCCCCTACCGACTGGATGGTGGCGTCGTCCGCATTGGGGTCCACATAGACCACCATCTCGTTCTGCTGGCCCAGGTAATTGACCATGCTGTCCACGTTGACTTCGACCAGGGTGGCAAAAATGTTCAACGTCATGCAGACGCTGAGGGAGGCGATGCAGGCAATGGTCATGGCCCAGTGCTTGCCCAGGTTGCGCACGCCGCGCTTGGTAAGGAACGCGAAAGTCGAGGGCTTCATACCAGCACCTCCTTTTTATCCGCGGGAACATCCGAGATGATGCGGCCCTCTTTCAGGGTGACGACACGCTGATGGAAGCGGTGCACGAGCTCGTGCTCATGGGTAACAACGAGGACGGTAATGCCCATTTCGCTTACCCGCTCCAGCAGCTCCATCATCTCAAGGCTCAGCTCGGGGTCGATGTTGCCAGTGGGCTCGTCTGCAATGACCAGCTTGGGGGCGTGGGCCAGGGCGCGGGCCACGGCCACACGCTGCTGCTCACCGCCGGAGAGGAACTCCGGGTAGACATTGGCCTTATCCTCCAGATGCACCAGCTCCAGCATGTAGCCCACCCGCTCTTTGATCTGTTTGCGGCCGATGTTGGTCACATGCATGGCAAAGGCGATGTTCTCATACACCGTCATACTGGGGATGAGGCGGAAATCCTGGAAGATAATGCCCATCTGGCGGCGCAGGTAGGGGATCTGGCGGCGGCGCATCCGGGCCACGTCCCGGCCGTCCACAAGCACCTTGCCCTCGCTGGGCACTTCCTCACGGAGAATGAGCTTGAGCAGGGTGGATTTGCCCGCGCCGGAGTGGCCCAGCAGGAACACGAACTCGCCGTCGTCCACATGGAAGTTAACATCCTCCAGCGCCAGCTTGCCGCCCTTTTTATATTCTTTGGAAACGTGTTCAAAATCTATCATGAGATGGATACTCCTGACTTTTGAATTTGCGGGTCAAGAATTTTTCCCGAAAAAAGAACCGGCCAGCATCGGGTTTCGAGCGGCCGGTTCTGCGCCGGCGGCCCTTGCAGCCGCCTTGGCGAAACATCAATATTTGGCCGGGTTGTTGGACAGGTACTTCTTGACCATCAACGCCACCTTGAAGACGATAGCGTCATCGAACTCACGCAGGTCCAGGCCGGTCAGCTTTTTGATCTTTTCCAGACGATACACCAGCGTATTGCGGTGGACAAACAGGCCGCGGCTGGTTTCAGAAACGTTCAGGTTGTTTTCAAAGAAACGCTGGATGGTGAACAGCGTCTCCTGATCCAGGCTCTCGATGCTGCCCTGCTTGAACACCTCGCGCAGGAACATCTCACACACGGTGGTGGGCAGCTGGTAGATCAGGCGGGCGATGCCGAGGTTATCGTAGCGGATGATCTGCTTCTCGGCATCAAACACCTTGCTCACTTCCATGGCGATCTGGGCTTCCTTGAAGCTGGTAGCCAGATCCTTGACGTTGGCAATGGGGGTGCCAATGCCGACGACAGCCTTGATGTAATGCTCGCCGGAGAGGGTATCCACAATGCTGGCGGCCAGCTTCTCCATATCGGAGCGGTCGATGCCCTTGCGGATCTCCTTGACGAGGACGGTGTCCGTCTCGCTGATATTGAAAACGAAGTCCTTCTGCTTATCAGGGAACAGGCTGCTGACCACATCGTAAGCGGAGATATCGCCGCCGGAGGTCACGCGCACGATGAACACCACGCGGGAAACATCGGTGGCAAAGTGCAGCTCGCGGGCCTTGGCGTAGATATCGCCGGGCAGGATGTTGTCCAGCACAACGTTCTTGATAAAGTTGGACTTATCGAACTTTTCGTCATGATACTGTTTGATGCTCTGCAGGCTGATGGAGAGCACCGCGGCAAACTGGCCAGCCGTCTCGTCAGCGCCTTCCACAAACACGGCATAGTCGTTATGCTTTGCGCTGGAGAACTGCTGGTAGGTGTAACCGTCCCGCACAAAGCGGTCGCCCGCGGTCAGGCGTTCAGCCATAAAGCCCTCACGCACCTCGCCGATCAGGTTCAGCTCGGAGCAGGAGATCACCGCGCCGGTCTCATCCACCACGCCGACCACACGGTCGATTGCGTCTTTCATCTGGTAGATCACGCTCTGAAATACTCTATTGGCCATAAATGGATACCCCTTTTCCTCTTTTGTGCAAACCGCTGTGGCATGGATTGTGATTTTTAACAATTTCGCCGCTTTACAATCTATATTTTACACAAAAGAATTTACTTTTGCAACATATTTCACCAAAAAAGTTTCTATTTTCTTGGTCAAATTATCTGCCGGAGTCGTTTTTCGGCCAAAAAGTGCCTTTTTGCGTGGTTCTTGGCCCTATTTTAACGGCTAAATGTGATGCTTTTTTGAAATCCGCGTGAAAAGCCGACCTCATTTCGTGGTAATTTCTGCCACTTCAGCCGCCGTCAGCTCCCGCCACTGGCCCGGAGCCAGCGTTTTGTCCAGCTCCAGCCCGCCGATGGCATCCCGGTGCAGCCCGTTGACGCCCGCGCCGTACACGCCGAACATCCGCTTGATCTGGTGGTACACCCCCTGCTTGAGCACCACCCGCACCACAAGGCCGTCCTCCGAGAGGGCGCTCACCTCTGCCGGGGAGAGGGCCGTGCCGTCCGCCAGGGTAACGCCCTCGGCAAAGCCCTGCCGCATCTCTTCGGTCAGCGGGGTGTCCAGCGTAACGGTGTAGGTCTTGGAGACATGGCGCTTGGGGGCCAGGATGTCGTGGGCAAAGCCGCCGTCGTCCGTCAGCAGCACAAAGCCGGTGCTGGTCTTGTCCAGCCGCCCGGCCGGGAACAGCTCCCGCCGGGGGTAGGCATCCCCGATCAAGTCCACCACGGTGGTGTCCCGCTTGTCGGTGGACGCGCTCACCACCCCCTCGGGCTTGTTGAGCATGAGGTAGACGAATTGCTGGTACGCCAGCGGCTGGCCGTCCACGGCCACGGTGTCGCTGTCTTTGAGCTGGGTGTCACCTTTTTTGCAGACGGCTCCATTGACCGTCACCCGCCCCTTTTGCAGCAGGGTTTTTGCCTCGCTCCGGGTGCACTGGGCCGTTTCGGCCAGATATTTATCGAGACGCATGGTTTTGCTCCTAAAATCATTTTTGTTCCATTTTATCATGTATCGTGTTTTTCCGCAACAGAAAAGAGGCCATCGCCTTACGGCAATGGCCTCTCAATTCTGATTCTCAGACGCTCAAACTTGCATGCTGCTCCACAGCATCGGGGTTGGCGTCAAAAATGGGCTTGAGGATGTGAGCGATGAACTCGTCCACCTGCTGGGGTGCACGGCCCACAAAATTCTCCGGCACCAGACCGGCCACGATCTCCTCTTTGGTCAGGCCAAAGGCGGGGTCCGCCGCAACGCGGTCCACCATATCGTTGGGCAGGCCCTCTTCCTTGACCTGCTTGCCGGCGGCAATGGCGTGCTGGCGCAGGCGCTCGTGCAGCTCCTGACGGTTGCCGCCCTTTTCCACGGCCTGCATCATGATGTTCTCGCTGGCCATGAACGGCAGCTCTGCCATCAGACGGCTGCGGATGACCTTGGGGTAGACCACGATGCCGTCGGTGACGTTGAGCATGATGTTCAGGATCGCGTCGGCAGCCAGGAAGCCCTCGGCCATGGCGATGCGCTTGTTGGCGCTGTCGTCCAGGGTGCGCTCAAACCACTGGGTGCCCGTGGTGATGCTGGGGTTGAGCACGTCCACCATCAGGTAGCGGGCCAGGGCGCAGATGCGCTCGCACCGCATGGGGTTGCGCTTGTAGGGCATGGCGGAAGAACCGATCTGATTCTTCTCAAAGGGCTCCTCCATCTCCTTGAAATTGGCCAGCAGACGCAGGTCGGTGGCAAACTTCATGCAGCTCTGGGCAATCCCGGCCAGCGCGTTGAGGATGAATGCATCCACCTTGCGGCTGTAGGTCTGGCCCGAGACAGGGATGACGGCCTCGCGGTCAAAGCCCATCTCCTCGGCGATGGAGGCATCCACGGCGCGGATCTTGTCGGCGTCGCCCTTGAACAGCTCCATAAAGGAAGCCTGGGTGCCGGTGGTGCCCTTGACGCCGCGCAGCTGCAGGGTAGCCAGCCGGTGGTCGATCTCGTTGAGGTCCATCACCAGCTCGTTGGCCCACAGGGTGGCGCGCTTGCCCACGGTGGTGGGCTGGGCGGGCTGGCAGTGGGTGTAGGCCATGCAGGGCATGTCCTTGTACTCCTTGGCAAAGTGGGCCAGCTTGGCCAGCACGCCAATGAGCTTTTTGCGGATGAGCTCCAGGCCCTGCCGCATCACGATGATGTCGGTGTTGTCGCCCACATAGCAGCTGGTAGCACCCAGATGGATGATGCCGGCGGCCTTGGGGCACTGCTGGCCGTAGGCATAGACGTGGCTCATCACGTCGTGGCGGACCAGCTTCTCCCGGGCAATGGCGACGTCATAGTTGATATCGTCCACATGGGCTTCCAGCTCGGCCACCATCTCGGGGGTGATATTGGTCAGGCCCTGCTTCATCTCGGCCCGGGCCAGCGCCACCCACAGGCGGCGCCAGGTGCGGAATTTGTTGTCGTCCGAGAAGATGTACTGCATCTCATCGGAGGAGTAGCGGGTGGAAAAAGGGCTGATATAACGGTCATGCTGAGACATTGGTTTTCCTCCTGAAAGTAACTCCCCCAGTCGCCTTCCGGCGACAGCCCCCTCGAAGAGGGGG
>OJNK01001247.1_pt1 | contig 12688 bp, 10 predicted proteins | sample 1597811 | NCBI WGS metagenome assembly OJNK01 (sample SAMN00265073, study PRJEB22529) | human gut metagenome
TCGCAACCCGTCTGGAGAACTACTTCCGCGATATGCAGGATATGGAGTTCACCATCGAGGACGGCCACCTGTACATGCTGCAGACCCGTAACGGCAAGCGTACCGCTCAGGCTGCTCTGCAGATCGCATGTGATCTGGTGGACGAGGGCATGATCACCGAGCAGGAAGCTGTCCTGCGCGTGGAGCCCAAGCAGCTGGATACCCTGCTGCATCCCCAGTTCGACGCCGCTGCCCTGAAGGCCGCCGAGGTCGTCGGCAAGGGTCTGGCAGCTTCTCCCGGTTCTGCCTGTGGCCAGATCGTCTTTACTGCTGAGGAAGCAGAGGAGATGGTCAAGTCCGGCAAGATGAAGAAGGTCGTTCTGGTCCGTCTGGAGACCAGCCCCGAGGACATCGTGGGCATGCAGGTCTCTCAGGGCATCCTGACCGTCCGCGGCGGCATGACCAGCCACGCAGCCGTTGTTGCCCGTGGTATGGGCACCTGCTGTGTCTCTGGCTGCGGCAATGATAACGAGGTCAAGATCGACGAGGAAGCAAAGACCTTCGAGATCAACGGCCACAAGTTCGCCGAGGGCGACTGGATCTCCATCGACGGCTCCACCGGCAACATCTACGGCGAGCAGGTCGCTACCGTGGCCGCTACCGGCAATAAGAACTTCAACCGCTTCATGGGCTGGGCAGACGCTGCTCGTCAGCTGCTGGTCATGACCAACGCCGACAACCCGCGCGACGCACAGCAGGCAGTGGATCTGGGTGCTGAGGGCATCGGCCTGTGCCGTACCGAGCATATGTTCTTCGCAGAGGATCGCATCAAGGCTGTCCGTGAGATGATCTGCGCACGCACCGTGGAAGAGCGCGAAGCTGCTCTGGCCAAGGTCGAGCCGTTCCAGCAGGGTGACTTCGAGGCCATGTACCGCATCATGGGTGAGCGCCCGATGACCATCCGCTATCTGGATCCGCCTCTGCACGAGTTCCTGCCCACCAAGGACGAGGACATCAAGGAACTGGCTGCCGATATGGGCATGACCTTCGATGACCTGAAGAACGTCGTTGCTTCTCTGCACGAGTTCAACCCCATGATGGGTCACCGCGGCTGCCGTCTGGCTGTCACCTACCCCGAGATCGCAGCTATGCAGACCCGCGCTGTCATCAAGGCTGCTCTGAACGTCTCTGCTGAGACCGGTTATATGATCACCCCGCACATCATGATCCCGCTGGTCGGCGAGGTCAAGGAGCTGAAGTTCGTCAAGGACGTTGTGGTCAAGGTCGCAGACGAGCTGATCGCTGCTGCCGGCGTTGAGATGAAGTATCAGGTCGGTACCATGATCGAGATCCCCCGTGCAGCCCTGACTGCCGGCGAGATCGCCAAGGAAGCTGAGTTCTTCAGCTTCGGCACCAACGACCTGACCCAGATGACCTTCGGCTTCAGCCGTGATGATGCCGCCAAGTTCCTGGGCGCATACTACGAGAACAAGATCTACGAGAGCGATCCGTTCCAGCATCTGGATCAGATTGGCGTTGGCAAGCTGGTCAAGATGGCTGCCCACGACGGCCGCGAGACCCGTCCCGATCTGGGTCTGGGCATCTGCGGCGAGCACGGCGGCGACCCCACGAGCGTGGAGTTCTGCCACAATGTCGGTCTGGACTACGTCAGCTGCTCTCCTTTCCGTGTGCCTATCGCACGTCTGGCTGCCGCTCAGGCTGCTATCAAAAATCCCAGAAAGTAAGATTGTTGCATGAAAATGCACTAATCGTGCAAAACATGGGAAGATAAACGTATGATAAACCCTCCCCGGTGAAACTGAATGGTTTTGCCGGGGAGGTTTTTGGTTTTAGAAACTTAAATAAATTTTAGGAGGACTTAAGTAGGATGAAAGTCGTAGATCATGAAACAAGCAAAGAAGAAAACCAAAAATGGGGCAATATAGCAAGAATAAGGGCTATCGATCTGGATTTTAATGCGGTGATTGAAGCGTTAGAAAAAGAAGCAAACGAAAAAATAGAAGTTAAAAAAGTACAAGGTGTCTTGGGTATCTTCTGAAAGCAAGCGGGTGGATTCCCAGCGCCTGCGGAAAGAGCAGCCGGATATTTTCAACCAGTACAGCAAAAATGTGAGCAGCCGCAGGTTCACCATCGTTCATATCATCTATATAAACTCTCAAATCAAGGATGAAACTGAGCTTGGCAAACTGATGCATGATTTTTCATGCACGAATGCAGATGATATGTATTATAATATCTTGGCCGAGCGTGTGCGATACTTCAAAGAAGATCAGAAAGGAGTAGCATCTATGTGCAAGGCAATGGAAGACATGAGAAAAGAAACTGCAACGGAAACCCTTTTGATTTCTGTCAAAAATCTGATGAAAAACATGGATCTTACGGCGGAGCAGGCTATGACTGCTCTTGGCATACCGGATCATGATAAGACCCAGCTGTTAAAACAACTTTAATTCTATGCTTATCCTCAGGAGGCCCACATAATATGTGTGATGTGCTTGATAAAGTGGAAAACAAAGGAAAAGTCGAGGGCAAAGCTCAAGTATCGCTGTTGGTGAAGAAACTTTTTGACTAGAACCGTATTGACGATGCGAAGCGGGCATCCGAGGATTCGGCCTACTGCGATAAGTTGCTGAAAGAGCTTGGTATCAGCTGAACAGCAAAATCGTATAATATAGCAGGGAGAGTGTCCATTGGATGCTCTCCTTTTCTTTTGCAGGGTGATTCATTTGGATCACTCTGCTTTTTATTTGGAGCATTCCTGTAATCCGTAGAAATTGCGAATTGAAATAAAAAGAACCCCGCAGTAAGCTAGGGTTACATCTTAAGTGCGCACTGCAAAGCATTTGGCGGAACGCGGGATGATGCCGAGTGCATGAAACTTACCGGGTTGGCTCGCAATACTTATTATAAGTATTGCGGCAGATTCGGGAGGAACAGGAAGCGGCAAAAAGTATGCGGCAGATGGAGTAATGCCTGCCAAGGAAAGAACATGACGGAACCTGCCAAGGAAAGGTCATGTTTTTTTTGATGCGATTTTGCAGGATGGACAGAAAAGCTGTCCATGAAAATTTCTATAATGAAGCAAATAAGAGATGCAGGAGGAAAAAAATGAAAAAGTTGTTGGCCGTCTTGCTGGGAATGGTCTTTGCCGTGAATCTGCTGCTGTTGCTCAGTATCGTTGGAGAGTGTGGCTCACCAAGGAGGGCGCTCTATACGATCACAGATGGCATGATGAACAGCATTTATCGGTTCCGGAATGGCCGGAATGCCAAAACACTTGTACTATGATTTTAGAGAGATGGACAGTCTGCCTGTCCATCTCTTTTTGTATACTGGGGTTGTGCAAAAGAGACAAAAATTTTTTTGTAATTCCGTGAAACGACAAAACTTCACACAAAGAATTGCAGCGATAGTTGTGTTGTGTTACAATGAGCAGAGAAGGAGAATGAACTGTGCGTAATAGTAGATTGGACCGTATACTCTATATCCAGCAGGTGCTGGTACAGGGCGGGGTGCTGAATAAACAGCAGACGGCTGACCGCTTCGGTGTCAGCGAAAAAACAATCCAGCGCGACCTTGATACCCTGCGTAGCTACTTTGCAGACAGCGAGCCGCGCCGGGAGATTTTATATAATTCGGCGAAGGGCGGTTATCTGCTGGACGACACGCTTTCGCGCTTTCTCACCAGCAGCGAAATTCTGGCAGTGTGCAAGATCCTGCTGGAAAGCCGCTCTATGGTCAAGGAGGAGATGTTCCCTATTCTGGACAAGCTGATTCTGGCCTGCACACCGCTTGACCGGCTGAATCAGGTGAAAGATCTCATCAGCAACGAGCGATTCCATTACGTTGAGCCACAGCATGGCCGAAAATTTATCGAAAGCCTGTGGGAAATCGGTACGGCAATAGAAAATCACAATGTCATGGAAATTACCTACTGCCGCACCCACGACGGCGAGACCCGTGTGCGTACCATTGAGCCGGTGGGCATCCTATTCAGCGAGTATTATTTCTATCTGGCGGCGTTTATTGAGGACATCGATAAGGACAAGCACTTCCGGAACCCGCAGGATAACTCCCCGACGATTTACCGTATTGACCGTATCCAGAACTATAAGACCCTCGACCGGCACTTTGCCCAGCGCTATACCGACCGCTTTCAGGAAGGTGAGATGCGTAAGCGCATCCAGTTCATGTACGGCGGCGAGTTACAGACGATCCGGTTCGAGTATACTGGGCCGAGTCTGGAATCCGTGCTGGACCGCCTGCCGACTGCAAAGGTTTTGCAGGTGACGGAAAAGGGCTGGTTACTGGAAGCGGAGGTGTTCGGTACGGGCATTGAGATGTGGGTGAGAAGCCAGGGAGACTATGTGAGAATTATAAAACCACAAGGAGTGGAATGCGATGAAACCGAATGAGATTATTGTGGAAGTGGATTTTACCGAGGATGAAGAGCGCATCAGCGTGGGCGGGCGGAATATCGAGATCCCGCAGGTAGTTTTTCTCAAGCCGGTCAAAGAGTGGTTTGAGCCGGATCCGAACCCCCGGGCAGACTGGAAAGGTCTGTCGGAAAAGCTGCGCAGTGAGCTGCGCGCGATGGGAAACGATGATGCCGGAACCGCGACGTTCCGTTTTGAGTTCGGGGACGAGGCAGACCCGCAGAAAAAGCGGGAGTTTATGGAGTGCGTGCGGCAGTATCACCTTGGCGCGGAAGCAGAAGAAACGGAAACCGTAAAGAATGCGCAGGATTATCTGGCCGAGGCACAGCGCTACCGCGAAAACAACAACGAAGCAGCCGCATTCCAGCGCTATGAGGATGCGGCAAAAATGTACGATAATGCGCAGGCGCAGTATGAGGTGGCGCTCTGCTACCAGAATGGCAGAGGCACCGAGAAAAACGAGAAGAAGGCCGCCGAGTGGTACCGCAAGGCAGCGGAGCATGGTCATGCAGAGGCGCAATTCTGGATGGGTGAGCGCTACTACTGTGGCGATGGCGTAGAAAAAGATTTCGCAAAAACGGTGGAATGGTGCCGCATGGCGGCCAGGCAGGGCCACGCGGATGCACAGTGGAGATTGGGCAGATGCTACGGTTTAGGCGAAGGTGTCGAAAAAAATTATGAAAAAGCAGTTGAGTATTATAGCAAGGCGGCAGAACAAGGACAGGTAAAAGCACAGAATAATCTTGCCGTTTGCTATATAAATGGCAGTGGCGTGATAAAGGATCTTGCTAAGGCGGTGGAGTGGTTCCGCAAGGCAGCCGAGCAGGGCGTTGCAATGGCGCAGTACAATCTGGGCGTGTGCTATGATCGTGGCAATGGTGTAACGAAAAACGCGGAAGAAGCTGTAAAGTGGTACCGTAAGGCTGCGGAGCAGGGCTATGCAGGAGCGCAGTACAGTTTGGGCGATTGCTATGATCGTGGCAATGGTGTAGCAGAAAACGCGGAAGAAGCTGCAAAGTGGTACCGTAAGGCTGCGGAGCAGGGCTATGCAAAGGCGCAGGACAGTCTTGGCGACTGCTATTACTGCGGCTGGGGTGTGGCAGAAGATGAGGAAGAAGCCGTAAAGTGGTACCGGAAAGCCGCCGAGCAGGACGATGCAGAGGCACAATGCCAACTGGGCGGATGCTATGAGATTGGCTACGGTGTGGCAAAGAGTCTTGAACAGGCGGCAGGGTGGTATCGCAAGGCGGCTGAGCAGGGCTATGCAGGAGCGCAGTACAGTTTGGGCGACTGCTATTACTGCGGCTGGGGTGTGGCAGAAGATGAGGAAGAAGCCGTAAAGTGGTACCGCAAGGCGGCTGAGCAGGGCTATGCAGGAGCGCAGTACAGTTTGGGCGACTGCTACTATTACGGCAAGGGCGTAGAAGAAGATAAGCGAAAAGCGGTAAACTGGTACCAGAAAGCCGCCGAGCAGGGATATACAATAGCACAGCTGAAGCTTGCAGATTGCTATTACCATGGCAATGGCGTGGAAGAAAACAATGAAAAGGCCGTAAAGTGGTACCGGAAAGCCGCCGAGCAGGACGATGCAGAGGCACAATGCCAACTGGGCGTGTGCTATGAGATTGGCTACGGTGTGGCAAAGAGTCTTGCACAGGCGGCAGGGTGGTATCGCAAGTCTGCGGAGCAGGGCTTTGCAAGAGCGCAGTTCAGTTTGGGCTACTGCTACTATTACGGCAAGGGCGTAGAAGAAGATAAGCGAAAAGCGGTAAAATGGTATCAAGAAGCCGCAGAGCGGGACAATGCAGGGGCACAGTGCAATCTGGGTTATTGCTACGAAATGGGGAATGGTGTAGAGAAAAATCTTGCAAAAGCAGCAGAATGGTACCGGAAAGCGGCAGATAATGGGAATGAAATTGCACAGTGCAATCTTGGAATTTTTTATGAGTATGGCAAAGGCGTGACAAAAAACTATGCAGAGGCAGTAGAATGGTATCGCAAGTCTGCGGAGCAAGGCTATGCAGAGGCACAGTGCAATCTGGGCCATTGCTACGAAATGGGGAATGGTGTAGAGAAAAATCTTGCAAAAGCAGCAGAAGGGTACCGGAAAGCCGCAGAGCGGGACAATGCAAGGGCACAGTGCAATCTGGGCTATTGCTACGAAATGGGGAATGGTGTAGAGAAAAATCTTGCAAAAGCAGCAGAATGGTACCGGAAAGCGGCAGATAATGGGAATGAAATTGCACAGTGCAATCTTGGAATTTTTTATGAGTATGGCAAAGGCGTGACAAAAAACTATGCAGAGGCAGTAGAATGGTATCGCGAGTCTGCAGAGCAGGGCTATGCAAGAGCGCAGTATGAACTCGGATGGAGCTACCGTATTGGCCAAGGCGTAGAGCAAGACTATGCACAGGCGGTAAAATGGTACCAGAAAGCCGCAGAGCAAGGCTATGCAGATGCCCAGAACGCCCTCGGCAGCTGTTATAAAAATGGCTACGGTGTGGAAAAAAATGCTGCAAAAGCGGTGGAGTGGTATCGGAAAGCGGCAGAACAGGGAGAAGTGCATGCACAGTATAACCTGGGCGGGTGCTATGAAAACGGCATCGGCGGGCTGACGCAGAACAATGATGAAGCCCTGAAGTGGTACAAAAAAGCAGCAGACCAGGGCTATGAGGAGGCTAAAAAGGCAATCGACCGGATGCAGGGCGGCGGCCTGGGCAGTGCAGTTGCAGCCGGTGCTGCACTTGCCGGTGTAGGGCTGCTCTGGAAGATTCTCAACAGCTGACAGCGGAGAGGAAAATGAACATGGCAAATGAACTGGACCTGCGCAGAAAGCAGGAGATTTCCGGGCAGCAGCCCTTGCAGACATTGGCAGACCGGCTGACACTGGCGGATCATCTGGTGTATAAAAAGTATCTGACCGAGCTGCGCAGCTATGGGCTGATGCCGCTCTCGCAGGAAAAACTGGTCGCGCAGGACCCGATGGAGTGCATCCGGATGTATCAGCTCAAGGAGCTGACCGTGAAAAAAGGCGAGGATATGTTCCAAAAGCTCTCCACGGTGTACTATTCCAGCATGGCGCTGGGGTGCAGCCTTGCGGTGATGGTCAATGTGCAGGATAAAAACCGTGGTGCCGATATCTATATCGGCGTGCGGGAGGACAGCGCCAAAAAGGATACGCGCAACCAGAACCTGGATACCTCCAGCGAAACGCTCCGGAGTGTGCTGCGCTCTAACTTCCCAGGCTCACAGATCGAGGAAGTTTCCCGCAAGAGTGAACCGGGGATGCCGAGCGCGCAGGAACAGCTGCTGGATGATGCGTTCGGCGTGTATCAGGGGGCAATCGCCTCCGTGTCCTGTGTAGCAGCACCGAGGGATAAATCCAAAACCGAGGATAAGGCATTTGTACAGGGCATCGAGCGCTTTATGGACGCCATGGAAGGCAATGCATACACCGCACTGTTCCTTGCCGAGCCGGTTTCTGCTCAGCAGCAGGCAGAGCTGCGCAACGGGTACGAGAGCCTGTACAGCTCGCTTTCGCCGTTCCGCAAGAGTACATGGTCTTACTCGGAAAATCAGAGTACGGCGGTGATGGAAAACCTGTGCACCGGTACCACCCACACCGTCAGCGATACCGACAGCACTACCACTACCGACACCACCAGCAAGTCGTCCTCGGTATCGGATGGCACCCAGAAAAGCTATGGTATCAATGGTGGCATCAACGGCGGCGTGACAAACACCACAGGCACCTCGATCTCCCGTCCATCGGCTGTAATGGGTGCCGCAGCGGGCATCCTGCAAGTGGGCGGCAAGGTGGCAACGCTGATCCCGGGCGTGGGGCCGATGGTCGGGCCACTTCTGGGTGCAGTCGGCATGGCAGCAGGCAGCATGGCTCCGGTGATGACCAATTTCAGCAGTGTGGCAAATTCCATCGGCGGTACATTGGGGCTGAATGTTACAAGGGGTACCAGCCATTCCACCACGGAGCAGAACGGAAGTTCGCACGGGGTTTCCAGCGGAAGTTCGCACGGCGTATCGGAGGGCACCAGCCAGCAGGAATCCCACGGGACGACCGATACCATGGGCACCGGCCGCACCCAGCAGATCGAGCTGTGCAATAAATCGGTAGAGGAACTGCTGGGCCGCATCGAGGAGCAACTCAAGCGCGCCAAGGAAAGCGAGGATTACGGTAGCTATTACTGCGCGGCATATTTTCTCTCGGGCTATGCTTCGGATGCAATCCTTGCGGCAAACACCTACCGCGCACTCATGGTGGGTGATGGCTCCGCAGTGGAAAGTGGTGCGGTGAATCTCTGGCAAAAGCGCGATCAGACAAAGCAACTGCGGGAGTATCTCAAGCGGTTTATGCACCCGGTGTTTGCACGTCAGCTATATGCCGATGCGCCGGAGTTCATGCTCCACACACCTGCAACCATGGTCAGCGGGCGGGAGCTGCCTATGCATCTGGGTCTGCCGACCCGCTCCGTCCACGGCCTGCCAGTCATTGAGCACACAGAATTTGGCCGCAATGTACCGGATGAGGCGATGCCGGATGAGGACAAAATGAATCTGGGCGAGATTTACCACATGGGTAAGCCGGAAAGTGCAGACCTGATCCTGAATCGGCAGGCAATGGCTTCCCACACGTTCATCACTGGCTCGACCGGCACAGGCAAATCCAATGCGGTCTACCATCTGCTGGATGAGATCACAAAGAACGGACAAACGACGTTTCTTGTGGTGGAACCGGCCAAGGGCGAATACAAGAACGTGTTCGGCAATTGTACAGATGTGCAGGTGTTTGGTACGAACCCCAGAGAAACGCCGCTGCTGCGCATGAACCCCTTTGCATTCCCTGAGAATATCCATATTCTGGAACATATTGACCGTCTGGTGGAGATATTCAACGCCTGCTGGCCGATGTATGCGGCTATGCCAGCGGTGCTGAAGGATGCTATTGAGCGCAGCTACCAGAAAGTAGGCTGGGATCTGCGCAATTCGGAGAGCGAGAAGGGAGTTTTCCCAACCTTCTTTGACCTGCTGGATATTCTGCCGGGCGTCATTGAAGAGTCGCATTATTCCAAGGATACCCAAAGCGATTATGTGGGCGCATTGTGCACCCGCGTAAAGTCGCTGACAAACGGTATTTATGGCAGTGTGCTTTGCGCAGAAGATGCGCTGATAGACGAAGCGCTGTTTGACTGCAATGTTATTGTGGATTTGAGCCGAGTGGGCTCTATGGAAACTAAATCGCTGCTGATGGGCATCTTGGTGATGAAGTTACAGGAATACCGGATGTGCAGTAGCGGGATGAACAGTAGGCTGCGCCATGTCACAGTGCTGGAAGAAGCACACAACCTGTTGCGCAAGACCTCGGCAGAGCAATCACAGGAAGGTGCAAATTTGCAGGGCAAGTCGGTGGAAATGCTGGCAAATGCCATTGCAGAAATGCGTACTTATGGTGAGGGCTTCATTATTGCGGATCAGGCACCCGGACTGCTGGATATGTCGGTCATCCGCAACACGAACACAAAAATTATTCTGCGCCTGCCGGACGAAGAAGATCGCAAGCTGGTAGGTAAGTCTGCCGCTCTGAAGGAGGCACAGATCGACGAATTGTCCAAGCTGCCGCTGGGTGTGGCTGCCGTTTACCAGAATGAGTGGCCGGAGGCGGTGCTCTGCAAGATTGAGGCGTATCCCATGCCGGAAAATGCTGTTTACCACAAGCCTTCAAAAATGCCGCATGAAATCAACGCAGAGTTTGTATTCGGACAACTGGCAGTGGGCAAAGAGCTGAAACCGCTGAGCAGTTCGGAGATGGAGCAGCTGAAGCTCTGGCTGAAACGCCATGAGACTGTGCTGAAGCCTGAGGACAGCCGCTACCTGGAACGGGTCTTTGCAGGCGGCGAACTGGATGTGGCTAAGACTCGGAAAGCTGTGTTTGATTTCTTTGGTGGGATCGGTACAGTCGTTGATTACTGTGTCGCAGCCGAAAAATCGCTCACACCCCGTAAAGAATTGCTGGAACAGCTGCAGGGACAGTACGGCCTGAAAGCTGCTGCTGCAGACTGGGTGCTAAATAGCGTGATAAGCATGGGCATGAGCCTGAACCCGGATGCAAAGGCTGTAGAAAGTCTAAGGACGAATTTTGAACAGCAGGGAGGTCGTGTGCTGTGAGGCGAGAAATCTCAGAAGCGAAACCGATGGAAGCAAAAATGCACATTGGGTTGGATGATGTCGTCAAACGGTCATTTGAGCGTCTACAGAAAGGCGTGATAGAAAAGGCAGAAGAAAAACTGGATGCTGCTACGGAAAAGTCATTTGCAGAGCTAGAAAAAGAGCTGGAATACAAAAATAACGATGATGGAATGCCGTACCGGATGGAGCAGGATCTTTTGTCGGATGCAGAGTATAAAAGAAACGGATATGAGTATACTACCGATCACCTTGGAAGGCTGTTTACAGCCGAAGGAGACCTGCATCTGAAAGAGCATGATGGTCGTCTGCAAATTAAAGACAGCATCCATGACATTGGAAAAGGATATGAAAAAAGTACCGATGATCGAGGTCATGCAATTGCAGATCGCTTTGGTGGGGCAAACGATTTGGAAAATCTCATTCCGCAGGATTCTGGACTAAATCGGAACGAATTCAAAAATTTTGAGAATAAACTGGCACAGGAAGTGGAAGCTGGGAAAAAAGTCAATCTGAAATTGGAGATGCATTATCCGGGAGACTCCTTCCGCCCGGATGCCATTACTGCTGTGACAACGATTGACGGAAAGCAGGAAGTTAAAGTATTTCTGAACGATCAGTATTTATAAGTCCACTGCACTTTTAGGTTATTACAACCCCGGTCGATTGCACATACAATACAAGTATCACTTCACTGAACGGAGGGTACTTGTACTATGGTGGACTACGCCGACATCGGAAAACGCATTCGTGCCTGCCGCCTTGCAAAAGGCATGACGCAGGAGCAGCTGGCCAATGAGGTCGGCGTTGTGGTCACGCATATCAGCCATATCGAAACAGGCAACTCCGTGCCCAGTCTGAAAACGCTGATCGACATCATCAACGCACTGGACTGCTCCGCGGATGAGCTGCTGTGCATCGAGATCAAAAAAGCAAAGCCGGTGTTCGACAGCTGGATGACCGAACAGCTTGCAGATTGCTCTGCCGATGAGGCAAAGATCATCAAAGAAACGGTGGTCAGCCTGAAAAAATCGCTCCGAAAAGTGTACGGAAAGTCCTCTAAATACAGATATGACTAAAACTTCAAAAAACTGAACGCTAGTTGGTAGGTATTGAGCGCCTGAAAGAGCACCAATAAACAGAATGAACCGCCTCGGTTTCCGTTACAGGAAGCCGGGGCGGTTTTTCTATGTAAGGCTACATGGAAAAATCCCAATGGAAGTTTGCCGGATGGACAATATTGGCGTCCAGTCAACACTTTATAATAAAAGCATCAAAATGATTCATTTGAATCATTCCGAACGGAAAAGGTTACGCATCCATTGATATGGGAGGAAAAACCATGAAAGAACGATTTGAAATCTATGATGGCAGTGCAGAAGCTAAAAAAGCCAAAGGAAAATCCAAAAATCTGAGCGGCTTTCATCCGCTGTTTACTGCATCTGCCCGCAGAAGCATCGCGCTGGATTCCTTGAAGATCTGGCTGCTGCTGGGGTTCGTTGTGGGCGTGGTGACAGGTGTTGCAACCGGTGCCGGAGCGGTGTCGGTGCTTTTGGGACTCCTTATCGCCGTAGTAATCTACTATAAAAACGCATAGCGTTCTATCTGGTGATTTATGACACTGTTATCCATAGATCGAAATCTAATAGGATGATAATAAACTGCTTTTTGGGATTTCTTATAGGGCGATTTGATCAAAGGTAGTGTATTTTCGATCTCTGCCCTTCAATTTCATTGTGACAAATGGAAAAATCATTACAGACTGCAATAAATCCAGTTTCGACATTTGGGATGGTTTTCGTCCAATCAGACAGGTCTGGTTTTCTTTATCAAAAGCCAGCGGGCATTTTGTATCTTGTTTTGTGAGTGGAAAGAAGGTACAATAATAACAAGTGTCTCACATCTGCGAGGCGATACCATGCTGAACATCTACTTTGGAGATATGCCGGAGGCAGTCTACAATACGTCGGTCTATTTTAACTATACCTACGAGGACGAGTGGCTGACTTCGGACTTTGCCAAAGAGGTCATCAAGAAAATTGATAAGTCCGATG
>OJNK01001258.1_pt1 | contig 12602 bp, 6 predicted proteins | sample 1597811 | NCBI WGS metagenome assembly OJNK01 (sample SAMN00265073, study PRJEB22529) | human gut metagenome
GACAGACCATTATCGCAAAGTTTGAGAAAGACGTTAAAGTAGCTGAGTTAGGAGCAGAGGAATTAGGAAAACTGATTCACATTAACGGTGTTGTTGAAATAGATGGTCAGCCTGCAGATAATTCTGTTTATTATTTGCAGAAAGAAGATGTAGTTACAGCAAAGGGAGATACTGTAACAATTAAATTGAATCATATTTTAAAATTGTCAGCAGGAGCAGCCTCTATATACTTTGAACAGGGCTCTCTTAAGACAACTGACGGAATTACACTCAAAGAGGTACACTGGTCAGTTACGTCTAATCCAAGTATCTATAGTATCGATTATGAAAAAGACGTATTCGATTACAATGGTGGAACTGCAGTTGCTACATTGACAGGTGTGAGATTAGATGAGGTTGATTTAACAGATCCTACACGTTTAAAAGCAACGATTTTAGATCCTCAGACATCGGAAGAAATTAATCTTCCACTTACTATAAAGAATGGCACTGAGCCGACGATTACATTTACAGTGCCTAAAAATGAGACAGATAAAACACAGACTTATCTGCTCAGCCTTGAATTGGACGGAACTCCGGTATATGAAGGAACAGGTTCTAATAAGGCGAAGAGAGCGATCGTGTCTGTATTACCGAAAGATGCAGATCCGAAAGCCCCAATTTTAGGTGCTTTGACAATTACCGGTAACGGAAAAGTGGAAGGAAGTACCTTGACGGACCTTACAGTTGATGTTGAAAAAGGTCTGGGACAGTTAAAAGTAGAATTAAAACTTGCAGGAGCAAATTTTGACTCTACGAAGACAGAAGTGCGTGCGATTGATGAAAACGGAGTTATCTGGCCGGTATCGCACGTACCTGAGTGAGATGGCACTTGGCGCTTCGTTGGAGTCGCAGGGATTAACAAAAATGGTGTGTTTGGAGATGGTAACAGTCAGTATATCGAGATCCTTCCACCACGTTTGGCAGGAACTAACAAAACATATACACTGCAGGTAGCATTAGATGGTAAAAACTTCTTAGATGTTCCTACTGTTAAGCTGACAGTTAATAATGAGTCGGTTAAAGGTGAAGGCGCTGATGGTATGAACTGGGTAGAATGTGGAAAAGCTGATTTATTTAACATTACAGCAACTTATGTCGATGAAAAGACAGGAAAAGAGATTGCATCACCTTATAAAGCACAGGGATATATCATTTCCGAATGGGAGACTTATACACCAAGTATTCAGGCAAAAGACATTGAAGGGTATGAACTTGTCAGTGCGCCGGATATGAGTCAGTACAAAGGTTTTATCGGAAATAAGAAAGACTATAATTTCCAGTTCAAATATAGAAAACTGGGAAGTACAGACCCAGGCGGTCAGGGAGAAGGAGACGGAAATGGTTCTGGTTCCGGATCAGGAAATGACGGAAATACTGGAAATGGCGGACAGAGTGGTTCAGGAACTAATGGACAGAATGATTCTGGAAGTCATAATAAGAAACCAGATGCTCAAAATCTGTCAGCTACAACTAATAAGGGAAATGTAGCGAAGACAGGAGATACAAATCCGATTCTTCCAATTGCAGTAGTAGCAGTTATTTCTTTAGCGGGTGTTGTAGTTGTTTTCAAGAAAAAACGAGAAGTAAAATAAGATAGTGTATACAAGGCGTCGGATTTTCCGGCGCCTTTGTCAGTTGAAACGAGAATGGTGTCAATCTTGAAAAAGCGATATGTTTATGTTATAAAAAATGTAGAATAATGTGCTTGTTGGAATGAGAGCACTAGTAAGAGGAGCTATATGTTATTTAATTCACCGATTTTTATCTTTTTATTTCTGCCGGTTGTATTTATTCTGCATTGTTTGGTTAAGAAAAAGATTCGGAATATTTTATTACTTTTTTCCAGTTTATATTTCTATGCATGGGGAGAGCCTCGTGCGGTTTTTTTGATGATTTTGTCTATTTTGTTTAATTGGAAGATTGGGAAGATTATTGGAAAAAGTAGTGGGCAAAAAAAACGTGCAGTGCTTATTGCAGGAATTGTCTGTGATTTGGGGATGTTAGGGTATTACAAATATTTTGGAGCATTGGTTGAGATTGCATTACCTATCGGGATTTCTTTTTTTACATTTCAGGCAATATCTTATATTATAGATGTGTATAGGGGAGAGACTGAGGCTGCATCCAGTTTGGTGAATGTTGCACTTTATATCTCTTTTTTTCCACAATTGATTGCGGGGCCTATTGTAAAATATCGGGACATTGACAGTCAGATCAGGGAGAGGGAAATTAGCGCAGAGGGCGTTGCTGATGGGTTTAAAAGATTTGTTTATGGTCTTGCTAAAAAGGTTTTGCTTGCTAATACCTTAGGGTTATGTGCGGATACGATATACGGTTATCAAGTGACTGCTGTGGATGGAATAATGGCATGGGTAGGCGCCCTTGCATATGGATTCCAAATTTATTATGATTTTTCAGGGTATTCAGATATGGCGATTGGACTTGGCACTATGTTTGGCTTTACGATCCCCGAGAATTTTCGATATCCGTATTTGTCAAAATCGGTTTCCGAATTTTGGAGACGGTGGCATATTTCGCTGGGTTCTTGGTTTCGGGAATATGTATATATTCCTCTTGGAGGAAGTAGAAAGGGAAGAAATAGGACATACTGGAATCTTGTGGTGGTATTTTTTTTGACGGGACTGTGGCATGGCGCCCGTTATACTTTTGTATTGTGGGGGCTGTATCATTGTGCATTTGTATTGCTGGAAAAGGCAGGATTGCAGAAATGGTTGGATAAGTCAAAAGTACTTGCTGTGGGGTATTGTTTTATTGTGGTGAATTTTGGATGGGTAATATTTCGGGAAGACAGTATTAGAAATGCACTTCAATATATGCTCCGAATGATCATACCTTGGCGATATTTAGATATCGTGATACAACCGTGGAATTATATAGATAGAAAAACACTTTTCATAGGGGTGTGTGCTGTTGCAGGTTCGGGAATTTTAAAGAGAATTGTTCCGGTACAAATAGCAGAAAAATGGAAAAACTCCATTGTAGAAGCATTATATATCATCATGCTGTTGGTGCTTTCTCTAGCATCTATTGAAAGTGATACCTATAACCCATTTATATACTTTCAGTTCTAGGAGGGATAGACGTTGAAGAAAAGAAAGAGTTCGGTTTTGATCTTGGCAGCATTTGCGGTGCTGTGGTCTTCTTGGGTTATAGGAAAAGGGTATAAAACTGATAATATTCCATTTAAAAATCAATTGATTGCGATAAATAATTCCATTGATTATTTCGTGTTTCGTAAAGCATCCGATGAAAGAGTGATTCTTGGTGAAGATGAGTGGTTGTTTTATGACTTCAAAGATGACGGAGATCCGATTGGATGTTATCAAGGGACGAATCTTTTCACAGAGGCGGATCTTCTTGCGATTAAAAATAACTGTATTGAGCAAAGAGATTTTCTTGCCAGTCAGGGGAAGGAATTCGTTATCTTCATTGCGCCAAATAAAGAACGAGTTTACTATGAACATCTTCCGGATAGATATGGAAAACCTGCAGAAATGTATCGAGCTTTGCAGGTGGTGGAATATCTTCGGGAAAATACAGATTTGCGAGTAGTATATCCGTATGAAGAACTGATGGAGACAAAAAAGATTTTAGAAGAAAATATTTATTATAAAACAGATTCTCACTGGAATGAAATCGGGGGATATGTGGGTGCGAGAGCTCTGTTGGGGGAACTTGGAATAGAAATGCCGGAGATTACAGAAAAGCAGATGAAGATATCCGGGAAGAAAAACCGTCAGGGAGATTTGGCTAAAGTTCTTGGATTAAGTAAAATATTGCAGCCTTTTGATGTGGAATATCAAGTGGAAGGGTTTGATACTCATGATGTACGAACGATTCAGTGGGATTTAAAAGACAAACTTTGTTATCGGGCTGACGGTGCAGATCCAAGAAAGATTTATGTGTTCAGAGATTCTTTTGCGACAGCGATAGCAGATTATGTAGGTTCGCAGTTTCGGGAAAGTTGTCTGAAATATAAACTGGCTTATACTTATGAAGATTTTAAAAAAGAAGATCCAGATATTTTTGTAGTTGAAACGGTAGAACGTTATGTGGAGGAATTGAGCCGTTTTTCTGTAAAATGATCTAAGAAATATGTATAGAAGAAAAGATAGGTAAGGGAAAGTTATGGTTAGCGTTATTTTGTGTACATACAATCGTGCACATACTTTGAAAGCAACGATTGACAGTATATTAAAGCAGACGTATACGGCGTTTGAATTGATAATTGTAGATGATGGTTCAACAGATGATACACAGAAGCTGATAGAGCACTATAAAGATGCAAGGATTCGAAGTTTTGTATTGGCGGAAAATAGTTACTACTGTGCGGCAGCCAATTTCGGTATTGAGAAAGCCCAAGGGGAATATATCGCATTTGCGACCAGTGATGACATCTGGAGTCCTTACAAATTAGAGAAACAGATGGATTATCTGAAGAAGTGTAGAGAGTGTGGAGCTTGCTTTACGTTTGCAGGCATTATTGATGAAGATGGGAAAGCGGCTGATGAACGATATGCTGGATTAGCGTCAGTGCTTCAGAAAAATTATTATACACGCAGAGATTGGATCCAGCGCTTGATCTTCGAAGGAAACTGTATTTGTCATCCGTCTGCGGTAGTTCGCAGAGAAGTGTTGGACAAAGTCGGAGGATATCATTTGTATTATGGGCATTTGGCTGACATGGATCTCTGGCTTCGAATTCTAAGATATTATTCAATCCATATGATAGAAGAACCGTTAGTCAGTTATCGGTATTTTGAAAATGCAAAAGACCAGATCAGCGGTGTAAGTGAAGAACAGGTGACACGAAGTTTAAATGAACATATGATTATTAGGCGTAATTTTATCAATGATTTGACAGATAAAGAAATGTTGGAATTTTTTGACAATAAGTTTCGCTATAAAGAAGCATATTCGCATTTGGAACTGGAAATTGAAAAGGCATTTTTACTTATGCACTGCATCCAAGATTTGCCGGATCTATGGGTACTTGGTATGGAGAAGTTCGAGGAGCTTCTCAGAGATTCAGAAGCTGTTAAGGTATTAAAAGAAATTTATCAGATTAGACCGCAGGATATTTATAAGTGGAATTTTCAGCATTTCTATATGGATTATGGGATTCATAACCGATTTGCAGAAAAGGACAGGGAACTTCAGCGGCTGCAGGATGAATTTTTTAAGCTGAACAAGAATCTTCTTGCAATAACAGAGGATAGGAAAGAACTTAGTGAACTTCTGGCTGTGCAGAGAGAACAGAGTAGGGATTTGGAAGAAGAACTATCAAAAATGCGCAGTGAATTGGAAGAAAATAGAGAAAGATTATTGATGATGAAACGAACACTGGATATTAAGGAGAAAGTGTTGGAAGAAATCAAAATAGAAAATGAAGAGAAGACAGCAATTTTAAATGAAGCGTTGCTAAAAAAATTAAAGATAGAAGAAAAGTGGAAAAGGAGATAAGGAGAAATGCTGAAACAACAATGGAAACAGGCAGTGGCGGTTGTAGGAATAACAGTTTTGATGAGCGTTATGATGCTTGGTGGATGCGGTAAAACTACAAAGACAGAAAAAACAGATGGATCGTCTGATTTTAAGGGTGAATTTGTGATCAGCGCCAAGGAAGCGAAAGAAAAGCTGGGAGATAAGAATGTATTGTTTATTGATGGGAGAGGGGAACCTTCTGCTAAGAAAGGTACAATAGAAGGGGCTCCGGTGACAGACTGGACAAGTCTTTCTACTTGTCAAGAGGGAAAGGCAGGAGACGAGAATTGGGGACTGGTGCCGGAACCGGCAGATCTTACCAATCGTTTACAAGCACTTGGTGTTGATAAAGAAAAAGAGATTATCGTCTTAGGCGAGCCGGAAAATGGATGGGGAGAAGACGGAAGAATTCTCTGGGAGTTAAGACAGGCAGGCTGTGAGAATGTGAAGATTGTAGATGGCGGTCTTACTGCAATGAAGGATATTGGCGTAGAAGTTAAGGCTCCGATAGCCGAACCGAAAAAATCGGATATTGTTGTCACAAAGCTTGACCAGTCTCATGATATTATGACAGAGGAACTTCAGAAGAATTATGATGACTATAAGATTGTAGATACACGTACACCGAAGGAATATGAGGGCGCGGTCCTCTATGATGAGGCACAGGGTGGACGCCTTCCGGGCGCCGTCAATCTTCCGTATACAGAATTGTTCCAGAGTGACGGAACATTAAAAGATAATGAGACAATTACGAAGATGTTCGAAGAAAAAGGAATCCATAAGGAGGATAAAGTAGTAACTTATTGTACCGGAGGGATTCGCTCCGCATACGTTCAGCTTGTATTGGAGATGTGCGGTTATGAACATACATACAGCTATGGACAGTCGTTTTGGAGATGGGCTGTAGTTGGAGAAGTGGAAAAATAAAAATGCGTGATATAAAAAATACCTGTCATTTTCGTGACGGGTATTTTTTGCGCTAAAACTGCAAAAATGTATAGATAAAATAAATAAGTATAGTCTACTTATCAGTATAATCAATTAGATGGGGAGAGATTAACATGATACGATACTATGAGAGGAAAATATTTCTAAATCGTAATAGGAGGTAGGTTATGAAAAGAAGATTTCTTGCTGGACTTCTCGCTATTGCTCTAAGTATATCGATGAGCACTACAACGTTTGCAGCAGAACTTCCACAAGAAGGAACTGTGCAGCAGTCCGTTGAGGGGGCAGAAGAGCAGGTGATTGTCGATGCAGATGGAATGGCAGAAGAGACAGCAGAGGGTACATCAGAAGACAAAACAGATGGAGAGGTAGATAAACCAACTGTAGAAGCTGATGAAAGTCAAGCCGAAAAGCCGAAAGAAACTGAAAAACAAGTAGCGTTTGAGGGCGAAAAGATTGAAGCAAAAACGAAGGAAGCAGAGACATCCGCTTGGACAGCAGAGGACTTTACCTATGAACAGATGTCTGTAAGACTATACGGTTGTGATTATTCCAGAGAATTCAAGGTAGCTGGTCTTGCGGTATCTGGTTTCTCAGAAACAGGTGTTAAGAAATTAGAAACAAATAAGGATTTGATAATTCCAGCAAAATCTCCGGATGGAACAAGCGTTATGGGTGTTACTGCCGGAGCATTTAAGGAAAAAGGATTGACATCTGTTAAATTTCCGGAAGGCTGTATCGTACCTTATGATGATACGGTAACACACGTTGTGACAGAAAGAGGAAACTTTATAATTGGTGAATCTGCTTTTGCAAAGAATAATCTTACAGAAGTGAGTCTTCCAGAAGGTGTTATTGCAGTTATGACTTCTGCATTTGATATGAATAAGCTGGAAAAAGTGACATTGCCAAGTACAATTTGGTGGATAGAGAATTTTAGCTTTAGAAGTAATAATATTTCAACTGTGAATTTTCCAAAAACATGTACGTTTCAGCTTGAAATACATGGCTCCGCATTTGCGAAAAACAATATTAAATCTGTGAGACTTCCGGATTACACTCTGGTTGTGAACAAACATGTATTTATATATAATCCGGGAATGGAATCAGTTCCGTCTCATGCCCCATCAGGAGAAAGCGATATGGGTGGGGTTGTATATATGTATACAGATAATCCCAATCTTGCAAATATGGAGCGGATTCATCATATTGAGAGGAAAAATGAAACACAGGTTTCATGGCACCAGAAGCTGATTGTTGCAGCAAAGCCGGAAGTTGATAATACATGGAAAACATCAGACTTTACTTTTGAGGGGGCGGCAGTAACAGGATTTACCACTTCGGGGCTTACAAAAAGTGAAAGTAATAAAGAATTGGTTCTTCCGGATAAGAACCCATCAGGGAGAGCAATTACAGCTGTGAAGGGCACTTTTAAGGCGAAGGGAACGCCGTTTAAATATATACAGATTCCAGAGTCTGTGACCGAGATTGGCGATTCCGCATTTGCAGGAGCTGAGATTACTAAGCTTACGCTTCCTAGTAAAGTAGAAAAAATTGGAAAAGAAGCGTTTAAAGGAAATAAACTTAGTAAATTATCGGTTCCAGGTACAGTAGAAGTGATTGCCGCATCCTCTTTTGCGCAGAGTGAGGCGTGCCTTAAAGAACTTGTATTGGGGGAAGGAGTTCAGACACTTGAAGCAGAAGCATTTGCAAACTCCGCACTTACAAAAGTCAATCTTCCAGATAGTTTGATGACATTGGATAAAGATACTTTTAAGAGAGAAGGAGCAGAGAAAGTCATTCTTTATACAAATGTAGAGAATTCATTCCCAACATCTGAATATCATCAAGTGAAGTTAAATCTTGGAGATTGGAATGACAAAGACTTTACCTATGACGAGACAGGAAAAGTTGTAACAGGTTTCACAGAGGTCGGAAAGAAAAAGGCAGAAGATAATCATAACCTTGTGATTCCGGATAAAAGTACCAGTGGGGAGTGGATTACAGAGATTGGCGATGCAGCGACAACAGGACTTTTTTCCGGAGAAGGGTGCTATTATGACTCTGTAAAGCTTCCAAAACAATTAGAAAAAATTGGACAAAAAGCATTTATAGGAAGTAAAGTGAAGAAAGTTGCATTTCCAGAGACGTTAAAAGAAATTGGAAATATGGCGTTTAAGGATAATGAATTAGTTGAAATCAATCTTCCAGATAGTGTGGATACACTGGGCTCAGCTGCATTCATGGGAAATGTGACGTTAAATAAGATTGTGTTATCAAAATCATTGAAAGAGATCCCGGCTTCTGCGTTTTCAAATACGTCAAAGTCTGCGCCTTATAGTGAATTAATAATTCCAGATGGAGTGACAGAGATTGGTTCGGGAGCATTTACTGGACATAGTCTGAAAAAATTAGAAATACCGTCATCTGTAACTACAATTTCTTCGCGCGCATTCTCAAATGGAGAAGGGCAGGAAACATTAGAAGAGTTAATTTTACACGAAGGATTAGAGAAAATATCTTCTAATAGTTTTAAATGTTCCAAGCTTAAAAGTGTAAAGTTGCCTACAACAGTTACAAAGTTAGATAAGAAAACATTTTTTGCCGGTGTAAATAAGGTAATCGTATATGTGGACTCTATGGAGCAATATACAAATTTTTCAGCTCTAAAAAATGATGGTCATGAAGTAAGAATCAATCCGGGTCCATGGACAACTGATGATTTTACATACGATGGAACAATCGTAACTGGATTTTCTGAAAAAGGACTGTTAAAGAGAGCGGATAAAAAAGAACTTACTATTCCGGATCAAACACCGGAAGGAGAATGGGTAACAGAGATTGCAGCAACAGAACTGAGTGATGCGGATGGATTATTTGGTGGAGAAGGAGTTGTTTTTGAAACAGTGGTGCTTCCCGCAAAGCTTGAGGTGATAGGAATAGGGGCATTTCGAGGTCAGGGAATTCAGAAGGTAACATTTCCTAACACATTAACAAGTATTGGAAATTTGGCGTTCCAGACAAATGAGTTGAGAGAAATCATTTTACCAGATAGTGTTACTTCTCTTGGAACGGCAGCTTTTGCCGTGAACGCACATGTAGAAAAATTAGTGCTTTCCAAAAATTTGACAATTATTCCCAAAACAGTGTTTGGTAATACAGGTACAGATATAGCACCATATAAAGAACTAGTTATTCCAGAAGGTGTTACGAAGATTGAAAGTAATGCATTTACCGGCAATAGTTTGTCTAAAATTGAGATTCCAAAATCTGTAACAGAAATTGGAAGAGGGGCATTTATGAATACAAGTGAACACAGTCCATTGAGAGAAGTGATTTTGCACGAGGGATTAGAAAAAATTGGATCGAATGCGTTTGGGTATTCTCAAATTAGATCCGTAGATCTGCCAACGACTGTAAAAGAACGAAAAGCATTGAATGCGACAGCATTTTCAAATGCCTCATATGGTAACCCTGTTGTTTGGGTAAATAGCCAAGAACAGTTGGATACTTTGAAAGACGGATTAAGGAACCCATCCTTTGAACTTCGCAATAAAAATGAATTTACATACGAAGTAAAGGGAAACGAAGCAACTATTACAGGGCTTGGAAAAGGAGTGTCTGTAGGTGAGGTTTTAGTTCTTCCAAGGACAAGCCCGGAAGGCAAGATGATTACGGAGATTGCGGATACTGAAAATGTAAAAGGCGGAACGTTCACACAGAATTCGACGGATTTCAAAGCTACTATCTATAAAGAAGTTGTTTTGCCGACGGGATTAAAAAGAATTGGAAATTATGCTTTCCAGTGGAATAAAGTAGAAAAAGTTAATTTCCCAGAAGGATTGGAAGAGATTGGAGAAGGTGCGTTTAACTTCTGCAATTTAACGAATATTATTTTGCCGGACAGTGTAGTAAAAATTGGCGAAAATGTATTCTCATCTAATGAGAATCTTACGAAAGTGGTGTTATCCAAGTGCTTGACTGAAATTCCGGAAAGAGCCTTCCAACATAGTGATACAAAAAAAGGGCTGGTTAATTTTACAGAGCTTGAACTACCGGATGGAATTATAACGATTGGAAATTATGCGTTTGCGAATAATCATTTGAGTAAATTAGTAATACCAGACAGTGTGAAAGTAATTGGTGCGAATGCATTTGCACAGACAAGTGGAGGTAGGAAGCTTGAATCATTAAAACTTTCCAAAAATTTGACTGAGATTGGAAATAGTGCTTTTAAGAATTCTGCCTTAACCTATGTTACAATACCAGAGTCGCTTACAACATTGAAGAGTACATCTTTCCAGAACGGAAAAAACGGGATTGTATTCTTGTATGCAAACAATGAGAAACAATTAGAAAAAAATGGAACAACCTATGTTCCGGAAGGAAAAGGTCATAAAGTTATCCTTGAAGATATGTTAAATCATGGATGGACGTTTGATGACTTTACTTATGAAGGGACAACTGTTACAGGTTGGTCTGAGCAGGGAAATATTACAAGAAAAGAGAACTTAAATCTTGTAGTGCCATCAGTAAATCCAATAACTGGAGAAGCAATTACAGCAATCGGTGATGCGGCATTCCAGATTCCATCTGATGAGTGGGATCAAGGACATACAGGAGTTGAGTCTGTCAACGGTATGGTGACGGTGAAGATTCCAAGAACTGTAACAAAGATTGGAAATAATGCATTCCAGTATAATAATCTTGAAACTGTAGCGCTTCCGGAAGGACTTGTAAGTATTGGTGACAATGCCTTTAATTCGAATAAGCTGAAAGCAGTAAGCTTGCCGGATTCCGTAACAGAGATGAAGCCAGGCGCTTTTTCAGCAAATGATATTACAGAGATGAAGCTGTCGAAGGGGTTGACTAAATTAGAAAGTGGAGTGTTCTCTAGTAATATTCATTTGACACATGTAGAACTTCCGGAAACAATTACAGAGATTGGAGATTATGCATTTTCAGGCGATAGGATTGCATCAATTGTGATTCCGAAATCGGTAATAAAAATTGGAAAGTCAGCATTTAAGCTTCACCGTATGACAGAAATTACAATTCCGGGAAATGTAAAAGAAATCGGTGATTCAGCATTTGAAGGAACTTATAAGGCAATTACGATGAAGAAAGTAGTTCTTGAGGAGGGAATCGAAAAGATTGGTTCATTAGCATTTAGAATGGGATATCTGGAGGAGGTAGTAATTCCAAAATCTATTACAGCAGTTGCACCAGATGCCTTCAGAGATAATACGGGTTATAACAACAGCAAAACAGTAAGATGTTATACAGAGAATCTGGCACACATGGATTTCAAGGTTGATTCCTGTCAGGAATTTGTATTCAAAGCTCCGTGGACAAAAGACTGTTTTGAATATGCAGGAACAACAATTATAGGATTTTCAGAAAAAGGTCTACAGTATGTAAAATATATGAAAGATGTTGTGCTTCCGGATAAAAATCTAAATGGAGACTGGATTACATCTATTAATGCAGGAGCGTTCAAGGGACATGGCATTACAAGTGTTAAACTTCCGTCTCATTTGGTAAATATTGGCGAAGAAGCCTTTGCTGATAACAAGATTACAGAAGTAACGCTTCCAGAGAGCGCAATAAATGTAGCAGCGAATGCATTTGATAAAGGTGTTAAGATTAATAAAACAGTAAAACCATCTACGAATGGAGATGGAAATAACACTGGAAAAACCGATAAAAATAAAGGTAATAATGACAAAAATGCAGTTGCAAAAACAGCCGATGAAGCACCACTTATGCCATTTGCAATGACAGTGGTTATCGCATGTGCAGTTATTATGTATGTTAAAAACAAAAAAAGAAGCATTAGATAGTTGATGGAATCATGAAGTACAGCCCCTGCTTTTATAATAAGCGGGGGCTATTTGGTTTAAAATATTTTCATTTTTAGTTTAAAATGTTATGATAGAGGACAGCAGCAAAGGTATAGGAGAGGCAAAAGGTGAAGGAATTTTTACGATTTAGGGCATTATTATATGAATTGACAGTAAGAGACATTAAAGTAAAATACAGGCGCTCGATTCTGGGTTTATTATGGACGGTGTTGAATCCGCTTCTCATGATGCTTGTTTTGTGTT
>OJNK01001259.1_pt1 | contig 12595 bp, 10 predicted proteins | sample 1597811 | NCBI WGS metagenome assembly OJNK01 (sample SAMN00265073, study PRJEB22529) | human gut metagenome
CGGCGCGGACTTTGTCAAAATCGGCATTCGCGGCGGCTCCATCTGCATCACCCGTGAGACCAAGGGCATTGGCCGCGGCCAGGCCACTGCTGTCATCGAGGTCGCCAAGGCCCGTGACGAGTACTTCAAGGAGACCGGCATCTATGTGCCCATCTGCTCCGATGGCGGCATCGTCCACGATTACCACATCACCCTGGCTCTGGCCATGGGCGCGGACTTCGTCATGCTGGGCCGCTACTTTGCCCGCTTCGACGAGAGCCCCACGAACAAGGTCCGCATCAACGGCCAGTATATGAAAGAGTACTGGGGCGAGGGTTCCAACCGTGCCCGCAACTGGCAGCGCTATGACCTGGGCGGCTCCACCAAGCTGAGCTTTGAAGAGGGCGTGGACAGCTATGTTCCGTATGCCGGCCCGCTGGCTGACGGTGTCCAGACCACCCTGTACAAGGTCAAGAGCACCATGTGCAACTGCGGTGCCCTCTCCATCCCCGAGCTGCAGCAGAAAGCCAAGCTGACCGTCGTTTCCTCCACCTCCATCGTGGAGGGCGGCAGCCATGACGTTATGCTGAAGAACGCCACCCCCAACATCATCAACGGCTGATAAAATTTGAAAGACGCAAAGCTGCCTGGCACACTGCCGCCGGGCAGCTTTTTTGTATCTTCTGGCTGTGACAGCAAAAAGATTTTACCGAACCACAGTCCCTTTTTTACAAAAGGCCTTGCACCGGGCCAAAAACCATGCTATAGTGTTACCAACACCCTGTCATGACAGGGCAGATCACACGCCCGGCCAGCCCTCTGCGCGGCGTCCCGGGAAGTTTTTCAGGCGGCAGGACCGCGCGGTATCCTGCTGGATGGAGAAAAAAGAGAGGAAACCCCCATGGAAGAGATCAAAGTTGTTCCGTACATTCCGGACGAAGATTATGATAACCCCGCAATGGTCGTGGATTTTTATGAGTTCACGATGGCCAACTGCCTGTTTTTGAACGGCTTCAAGGATACTACCCTCGTGTTCGATATGTTCTTCCGCAAGAACCCGGACAATATGGGCTATTCCATCAGCGCCGGCCAGCGCAAGCTGACCCGTTTCCTGCTCAACTATCACTTCAATGAGCAGGACATCCAGTGGCTGCGCACCAAGGGCATGAGCGAGGAATTCTGCAATTACCTGCGCACCTACCGCTGGAAAGGCGATATGTACGCCCTGCCCGAGGGCACGGTCTGCTACCCCCATGTCCAGATGGTCCGCATTGAGTGCGATCTGGTGGGTGCCATCCTCATTGAGACCTACCTGCTGCAGACCATGAACTTCCACAGCCTCATCACCACCAAGGCCACCCGCGTGGTGGGCCTGAACACCCACACCCCCCGCAGCGTGATGGAATTCGGCACCCGCCGTGCACAGGGCGAGAGCGCCGGCAACGATGGCGCTTATGCGGCGGTTCTGGGCGGCTGCATTGGCACGGCCAACTGTCTGGCCGAGATGAAGTATGGTTCGGATGTCAAGGCCGTGGGCACCGTGGCACACAGCTTCATCGAGTTCTTCCCGACGGAGTTTGACGCGTTCAAGGCTTTTGCGGATACCTACCCGGATTCTGTCAGCCTGCTGCTGGACACCTACAACATTATGGAGAGCGGTCTGCCCAACCTCATCAAGCTGGACGACTACCTCATTGAGAAATATCCCAATGACCCCAACCGCCGTGTCAAGAGCGCCCGCATCGATTCCGGCGACCTGGCCCGCGGCTCCAAGCGGCTGCGCAAGGCGCTGGACGCGGCTGGCAAGCCCTATATCAAGCTGGTAGCTTCCAACGGTCTGGATGAGAAAAAGATCGCCAACATGGAGCTGTATGAGCACGCCCACTTTGATTCTTACGGCGTGGGCGAAAACCTGATCACCTCGGCTTCCGACCCCGTGTTCGGCGGCGTGTACAAGCTGGTGGCCGTCAAGCAGGCGGATGGCAGCTATCAGCCCAAGATGAAGTGCTCTGATTCCGCCAGCAAGGCCATCATCCCCGGCAAGAAGATGCCCTGGCGACTCTACGATGAGAACGGCCAGGCACAGTGCGACCTGATCGCCATGGATGGCGAGGTCATTGAGGCCGGCAAGCCCGTGACGATGGTCAACCTGGACCCGGATGCCATCGAGCGCACCATCACCATCACCCCCACCAGGGTCAAACAGCTGCTGGTGCCCCATATCCTGAACGGCGAGCTGGCCATTGAGCTGCCCTCCATCGCGGAGAAGAAAGCTTACATTGCCCAGCAGCTCACCGAGGAGACTTGGGAAACCGAGCTGCGCATTGAGTGCCCTCACAAGCACTATGTCAACATGACCCCGGCTGTGGCAGAGTGCCGCTCCCGCATGTACGCGGAGCTGCACGGCGGCAAAGTCTAAGAGCAGTTCTTGACAAAGAACGGTTTCTATTGTATTATAAGAGCTGTCGTAAATCGGCAGCTCTTTTCTGTGCCACTGTGGTGAAATTGGCAGACACGAGGGACTTAAAATCCCTTTCTGGAAACAGAGTGCGGGTTCAAGCCCCGCCGGTGGCATGAAAAAATCCCTCTCAGCATTGCTGAGGGGGATTTTTCATTGCCATGATTATTTTTCCATCGCATGGAACCGTTCCAGGAAGCTGTGCTCCACGCCCTCGGATTTGTAGCCGGGCATGGTATCCAGCGCCACGGCGTGGATGCTGCGGAAGATGCTGTTTTCAATGTTGGGGTTGTCGCGCTTGAGGCGGCGGAGCAGGATCTTGACCTCCTGCCGCTTGGAGCCGCCGCCACCGTTGTCGCACATGGTGCAGTTCTCGGTAAAGCGGCAGGCGCACTGGATGAATTCCAGGTCATTGTAGCGCTTCCAGGCCAGAATATCTTCTTCCCGGATGCAGTACATCGGGCGGATCAGGGTCATGCCGGGAAAACTGGTGCTGTGGAGCATGGGGGGCATGGCCTGCAGCTGGGAACCGTAGAACATGCTCATGACGGTCGTCTCGATCACGTCATTGAAGTGGTGGCCCAGTGCGATTTTATTGCAGCCCAGCTCCTTGGCCTTGCTGTACAGGTGGCCCCGGCGCATCCGGGCGCAGAGGTAGCAGGGATTTTTATCGGTGTTGTTTGCCACCGAGAAAATATTGCTCTCAAAAATCGTCACCGGAATGTGGAGCAGCTCGGCGTTGGACTCGATCTTCTGGCGGTTGATCTCGTTGTAGCCGGGGTCCATTACCAAGAAAACCAGCTCAAAGGGGACATCGCTGTGCTTCTGCAGCTCCTGCATCAGCTTGGCCATCAGCATGGAGTCCTTGCCGCCTGAGATGCAGACGGCGATCTTATCATTTGCCTGGATGAGCTCATAGCGCTTGACGGCGACAATGAACGGGGTCCAGAGCTCTTTGCGGTATTTTTTGATGATGCTTCGTTCGATCAGCTGGTAAGGTTCCAGTTCACGTTTCATGGGTACAAATTCCTCTCTTTTTCTGGGACTGTTTTATTTGGTTTCTGTCAGTCTGCGGTAGCAGCGGTCAAAGGCGGCCAGAAAGCCGCGCAGGTCTTCTTCGGTGGTTCGATGGCTCAGGCTGACCCGCCAAGAGGACAGGGCGTTGCGGCGGTCCCGGCTGACGGCAAAGACCGCGCGGGAGGGGAGCCCGTCTGACGAGCAGGCGGATTTGACCGAGACGCAGACGCCCTCTTCATTGAGCTCCCGTTGGAAGACCGTGCCCTTGACGTCCTGCACGCTCAGGTTCAGGATGTGGGGGATGGCGTTCTCCGGGCTGTTGATGCGGACTTTGGGATACTTGGCCAGCTCGGTGCGGAGGAATGCATTGGCCTTTTGGACGGCCTCGGCGTGCTCCGGCAGCTGCTCCACGGCCAGCTCCAGTGCCAGCGCCAGCGAGGAGGCCAGAGCCACCGTCGGGGTGCCGCTGCGGTAGATGGTGGTGCTCTCTCCGCCGTGGATGAGAGGCTCCAGCGCCAGATTCCGCCGCTTGAGCAGCAGGCCGATGCCGTTGAGACCATAGAATTTGTGGGCTGTCAGGCTCATGGTGTCCACGCCCTCAAACGAAACCGGAATTTTGCCCACGGCTTGGGTGGCGTCCACATGCAGGTGGCAGTGAGGGTACTCTTTCAGGATCTCGGCAATCTCCTGCACTGGCTGCACCACGCCCAGCTCACTGTCCACCATCGTGACCGCCACGGCAATGGTGTCCGGGCGAAGCAGCTCTTTGAGATGGTCCAGGTCAATGGTGCCGTCCCGCTTGATGTCTACCAGGTCGATCTCATACCCCTGCTCCTGCAGAGCGGTCAGGGTGCCGCTGACAGACGAGTGCTCCAGCGGGGTAGAGATGATATGCTTGCCCACATGGCGGGAGAGCCGGGCCAGCCCCTTGAGGGCAAAGTTGTTGGACTCGCTGGCACCGGAGGTGTAGATGATCTCGGCAGGCTGCACCCGCAGCAGCCGGGCAATGGTCTGGGTAGCGTGGTCGATCTCGGCCTTGGCGTCCAACCCGGCCTGATGGTGCGAGTTCGCGTTGCCAGGGCAGCGGCGCTCCACCGCGCAAAACCGCGCCAGCACCCGCTCATCTGCCGGGGTGTTGGCGGAATAATCCAGATATATCATAATAATCCTCTATCAATAAACTGTTTTATCGCAATTTTCATAAATAGTGTCGATCAAAACGGCATATTTGCGAGATGCAGTTTGCGGATGTTGCTTGTGCGTTAAAAACGCAAACTGCTATAATAGGTAACATTATAGTGCGCGGCTGCCCTGATTGCAAGATGCAGAGCACAAAATGCGGAAAACGGTTGCAGGAACCGCGGGTTTCTGGTATACTTTACAAGGTAAAACACGAAAGGGGAGAGCGGTATGCGAGATTCGATGTTCCGAAGCAAGGGTGCTGCTGTTTCCTTTCCATCTTACATTTCATCCTGATTTCAGAGGCATTGCCGCTTTTGTGCGGCGGTGCCTCTTTTTTCAGGGGTGGGTTTCTTAAAGGAGGAAAACCATGCAGCAAAACATCGATTATTCCAAGGGCATTTATGATGCCCGTCAGCTGGGCACGGGCCGGATGCTGATTCTGGGCATCCAGCACATGTTTGCCATGTTTGGTGCCACCGTTCTGGTGCCCCTGCTCACGGGGTTGAGCGTTTCCACCACTCTGCTCTGCGCAGGTCTGGGCACTCTGCTGTTCCACTTCATCACCAAAAAGAAAGTGCCCGCGTTCCTGGGTTCTTCGTTCGCCTATCTGGGTGGCTTCTCCATTGTGGCACCCATGCTGGCGGATGCAGACGGCAACCTGACCGTGGCCAACACCCGGATGCTGCCTTATGCCTGCGCAGGCGTGGCGTTCTCCGGCCTGCTCTATCTGGTCGTCAGTCTGCTCATCTCCACCTTTGGCATCCGCCGCATTATGCGGTTCTTCCCGCCGGTGGTCACGGGCCCCATCATCATTGCCATCGGCCTGATCCTGGCTCCCTCGGCCATCAACAACTGCCAGGCCAACTGGCTGCTGGCCTTTGTGGCACTGGGCACGGTCATTGTCTGCAACATCTGGGGCAAGGGCATGATCAAAATTCTGCCCATCCTCATTGGTGTGCTGGTGTCCTATGCCGTTGCGCTGGTGACGGGTGCCGTCGATTTTGCCCGCATTGCCGAGGCAAGCTGGTTCGGCATCCCGCTGCATCAGTCTGCCATGGGTCTGTTTGCCATCGACGGCAGCCCCGAGTTTATCAGCGCGCTGTTTACCATCATCCCCATCGCACTGGCTACCATGATGGAGCATGTGGGCGATATCGCCGCCATCAGCGCCACCGTCGGCCACAACTATATCAATGACCCCGGCCTGAACCGGACGCTGATGGGCGACGGTCTGGCAACCGCTCTGGCTGGCCTGCTGGGCGGCCCGGCCAACACCACCTACGGCGAGAACACGGGCGTTCTGGCACTGAGCAAAATCTACGATCCTCTCGTCATCCGCATCGCCGCCGTGCTGGCCATCATCCTGAGCTTCAGCCCCAAGTTTGAGGCCGTCATCAACACCATTCCCACCGGCATCATCGGCGGCATCAGCTTTGTGCTGTACGGCATGATCTCTGCCATTGGTGTCCGCAACGTGGTGGAGAATCAGGTGGACTTCACCAACAGCCGCAACCTCATCATTGCGGCCGTCATCCTCGTTTCGGCACTGGGCTTCAACTCGGTGGGCGGCCTGACCTTTGCCGTTGCAGGCGTTTCCATCAATCTGTCCGGCCTGGCCATTGCTGCCATCGTGGGCATTGCGCTCAACGCCATCCTGCCCGGCAACGACTATGAGTTCGACTCCGCCGACGGCTCCGACGCACCCTCCAGCGCCAACCTGCAGGTCTGAGTTTCGGATCGCTTCAAATAGAGTACCGGGCAAAGTGCCCATCTTTCTGGCAAGGTTTTTAGTGACCTTGCCAGATTTTTGCAAGTAGGAATAATTCTCAAAATTATGCTTGACTAACTAGGAATCATTCGCTATAATAGAACCATCAGGAGGGCCGGTGAGTACCAACACCGGAGCTCCTGCTCTCACAAAATTTTGTAACGTAAATTGAGAATGATGGAGGTCTATTCTTATGAAAAAATATGTTTGCACCGTTTGTGGTTATATTGCTGAGGGCGAGATCCCCGCTCAGTGCCCCGTCTGCAAGGCTCCCGCTTCCGCTTTTGTGGAGAAGACTGGCAATACCTATGTGACCGAGCATGTGGTCGGTATCGGCAAGGCTGAGGGTGTTCCTCAGGAGATCGTGGATGGCCTGCGCGCAAACTTTGAGGGCGAGTGCAGCGAGGTTGGCATGTACCTGGCCATGGCTCGTGTGGCAGAGCGTGAGGGCTACCCCGAGATCGCCGAGGCTTACAAGCGCTATGCTTACGAGGAGGCAGATCATGCATCCCGTTTTGCAGAGCTGCTGGGCGAGGTCGTTACCGACAGCACCAAGAAGAACCTGATGATGCGCGCTGAGGCCGAGTGCGGTGCCTGCGCCGGCAAGATGGATCTGGCCAAGAAAGCAAAGGCTCTGAACCTGGATGCCATCCACGACACCGTGCATGAGATGGCCAAGGACGAGGCCCGCCATGGCCGCGGCTTCGAGGGCCTGCTGAAGCGTTACTTCAACACCGAGGTCTGATTTTTCCCCAGTTATTTGATAAGCTGCCGCGTGGCTTTGGCTGCGCGGCAGCTTTTTGTTTCTTGACAAGATCTTGCGCGGGGGAATACAATAGCAGGGCGATGGAAAGAAAAGGGGAGAGGGAAAATGAATCCGTCAAAAGTATCTGCAAACCGTTACGCCCTGCTGGATGAGCTGCGAGGCCTCGACCTCATCAGCATGATGTGCTACCACGGCCTGTGGGATGTGGTCTTCCTTTTTGGGGTGCAGCTGCCATGGTATACCGGGATGCCCGGCCATCTGTGGCAGCAGAGCATCTGCTGGGTGTTCATCCTGCTGTCCGGTTTCTGCCTGCCCATGGGACATCACCCGTACAAGCGCGGTGCACTGGTCTTTGGGGCTGGGGCACTGGTCACGGCGGTGACGATGCTTTTCATGCCGGAGGATGTCGTTCTGTTTGGGGTGCTCACGCTGCTGGGCTCGGCCATGGGGATCACTGCGCTGCTGGAAAAGGCACTGCGTAAAATTCCGCCTGCCGTGGGCGCTGTGGTCAGCGTTGCGCTGTTCGGGCTGACCTACCATGCCCAGCTGGGGTATCTCGGTTTTGGCGATGGCTGGGTGCTGCTGCCGCGTTTTTTGTACCAGAATCTCTTTACCGCCTACCTCGGGTTTTACCCGGAGGGGTTCTTCTCCACCGATTACTTCCCGCTGGTGCCCTGGCTGTTTCTGTTCTGGTCAGGCTTCTTCCTGTACCACCTGATAGGGCGGGAGCGGATGGAGCCGCTGCGCCGTTCCATCTGCCCAGCGCTGGGGTGGCTGGGGCGGCACTCGCTGGTGGTGTATCTGCTGCATCAGCCGGTGCTGTATGGAGTGCTCAATTTTGGGTTCTATTTGCTGCGGTAAGTTAACACAAACTATTTTGCAAAAATGCCTTGACAGAGGCCATTGGCTGTGGTATCCTATTCGTGGTTAGAGAAACCTAACCGAATAGGATGCGTCGTGAAATGCTTGCGGCGCATTTTCAACCACGCTAAAGTTAGATAATACTAACTAAATACATCAAAAAAGAGAGGCTGACCATTATGAGCAAAGTAGCAATCGTATTCTGGAGCGCGACCGGCAACACGGAGACCATGGCAAACTGCATCGCTGAGGGCGCAGGCGCCGCCGCCACCATCGTTCCCTGCGCGGACATGACCCCCGCAAAGCTGGGTGAGTTTGATGTGGTTGCCTTTGGCTGCCCCGCTATGGGTGCTGAGCAGCTGGAGGAGAGCGAGTTCGAGCCCATGTTCGCAGGGCTGGAGGGCTCTCTGAACGGCAAGAAAGTCGCTCTGTTCGGCTCTTACGGCTGGGGTGATGGCCAGTGGATGCGCGACTGGTGCGAGCATGCGAAAGAGGATGGCGCTGTCCTGTTCAGCGAGGAGGGCCTCATCTGCAACGAGACTCCCGATGACGACGCACAGGCTGCCTGCCGCAAGCTGGGTGCAGATCTGGCTGCATGGTAAGCCGCTGCTCCTGAAACAGAAGCTTTTTACAGAGGGCTGGGAGAAACTCCCGGCCCTCTGTTTTTGCCGTGGGCAAAAATTGTGTATAATCTCTCCCAAAGCGGGGTATCCTAAGGGCACAAAGAGAGGTGATAAGAATGGAAAACACAGGTGTTACCTGCGATGTCTGCGAGTGCCGCCACAATGTGGAAGCCTGCAAGTGTGATCTGCCGCAGATCAAGGTGACGGAACACTGCACCTGCTCCAGCCAGCAGGTGGATACCCCGCACTACTGCCAGAACTACGAGAAAAAGTAACTTCACCCGCACAAAAAATCCCCGCCGGGCCTTTCTCACAAAGGCCCGGCGGGGATTTTGCTGATACGAAGCGGTGAGAGGTTACCGCACCACGACGTTGCAGGTGGCCAGGCTGCGCACCAGCGTGCCGACACTGTCTTTCATCCGGATGCCGACAAAGCCGAGCTCAAAGGCGGCCTGCACGTTATCCTGGCGATCGTCGATGAAAACACTCTCGCTGGCCTTGAGGCCGTATTTGTCCAGCAGTGCCTGATAAATGCGGGGGTCCGGCTTGTTGACGTGGACTTCACAGGAGGCGACACCACCGTCAAACAGGCCCTGAAAATCCCGCTCCATCAGCAGGGCCAGGACATCCTCCGGGATGTTGCTCAGGTAGTAGACACAGTAGCCGTGGGCTTTCAGCTTCTGCACCAGCTCCTGCATTTTGCGGCGGGGGCGCAGAATGTGCATCCAGTCGTCCAGCACGCCCTGCACCTCAAATACACAATCGTGCTCCTTGGCGTGGGTCAGCATCCGCTGGTTGGCCTCGTAACGGGAGAGCAGGCCGGCATCCAGCAGCTTCCACTCCTCGCTCTCAAAGGTCAGCTGACTGACCAGTTCTTCCGTCTCGGCGTTGCAAAAGCGGTCCACAAGGTATTCCTTGGGGTCAAAATCGACCATGACGCCGCCAAAATCAAAGATGATATTTTTATACATTCCGGTTTCCTCAAATCTTGTCTGCATTTTGGGTGTGATTCCGGGCCTAGTATAGCACAACTGCCCCAGCTTTTTCCACTCTTTTTGCATGAACGCCGCTCCGGCGGCATAGGGTGGGAACAGGGAGGTGAGGGGATGACGTTCCGGGATCTGTGCACCAAGGAGATCGTCCAGCTGCAAAACGGTGTCTGCCTGGGCAAAGCCGATGATCTGGAATTTGACCCGCAGACGGCGGAGATCACCAGCCTGCAGCTGCTGGGACAGCCCCGGCTGTTCGGGCTTATGGGCCGGGAGGAAACGCTGACCATCCCGTGGCATGAGATCGAGCGGATCGGGCTGGATGCCATTCTGGTGCGCACGGAGCTGCCGGTGCCCGAGGAAACAGCGGCAAAACCGGCGGGCTTTTTCGCAAAGCTGCGCCGCTGGCTGAAAGGGTGAAAGATTTTCAGCTATCTTCCGGCCAATAGGGGCTGGATTTTGGCCAAAACCGCGCTATAATAAAGAACTGCGGGCATGGTTTGTCGCCACATCCCGCGGGGAAGAAACAGGGCGGAGGCCCTGGAAAATGGATGAATGAGAAGTGAAAGGGAACTTCTTTATGAACAAGCAATCAAACGATACGCGTACGCCGCCGCTGCTCCATGCGGCGCGGCTCGTGTTCCCGCCGCTGGCAGCGCTGGTGGTGCTGGTGCTGACGGAGTGGATCGCACGCGGCACGCTGGACGCGGATACCTTTGCACAGTACATCGAGCCCCACTGGGAAGCCTACGCCTTGGCCTGGGCGCTGCTGTTCCTGGTCTGGCTGACCGTGGATTGGCTGACCCGGTTTTCGCCGTTGGCCACGCTGGTCACAGCCATTCTGGGCTGCGTGCCCGCAGCGGTCGATTTTTACACCCTCCAGCTGCGGGGTGAGCCGTTCCTGCCGTGGGACCTGATGCAGGTCTCGGAGGCGGCGGGCGTGGCCTCGGCGGCCGGCATCCATATCCAGACCAGCATGATCGTTTCCATCGTGGTGGTGCTGGTGCTGACGGTGGGCTCGTTCTTCCTCTACCGGAAGCGGGCAAAGCTGGGCTGGCCTCAGCGAGTGGCAGGCTTTTCCGCCAGCGCGGCAGCCGGCTGCGCGCTGGTGTTCTGCGTCTTTTTGCAGTCCGCCGTGACGGAGAGCCTTGGCATCCTGCCGGACGCCTGGATGCAGGACCGTTATTACCGCTACTATGGCGTCATCACCAGCTTTCTGACCAACCTGACCAATCTGGAAATTGATAAACCCGAGGAATATTCGGAAGAGGCGGTCAACGAGATCCTGGATGACGTGGAGGCGGGGGAGCAGTACTCCACCAGCCCGCTCTACCCGGAGTCCTACGGGGCAACCACCCCGGCGGACGAGGCCGTGCAGAAGCCGACCATCCTCTATGTGATGGATGAGTCCTATTGGGATGTCTCGGAGCTGGAACAGTACGGTTACCAGTTTGACACAGACGTTTCCGCCAATCTCCATACCCTGCAGCAGACCAGCGCCTATGGCCGGGCCTACAGCCCCAGCTTTGGCGGCGGTACCTGCGATGTGGAGTTTGAGGCGCTGACGGGTTACTCCGTCTCGTTCCTGCCCAACGGCAGCAAGCCCTACCAGCAGCATGTAACCAAACCGATGTTCGCTCTGCCCAACTACCTCAAGACACAGGGCTACCAGACGGCGGCGGTGCACTGCTTCTGGGCCAAATACTGGAGCCGGGATACGGCTTACCCCAATCTAGGCCTGGATACGTTCCTCAGCCTGGAAAAAATGCACGGCGTCAACAAGGTGCGCAAGCACTACTGGACCAGCGGCCTGGTCACGGACGACTCCATGGCCGACCAGATCATTCAGCAGTATGAGAGCATGAAAGCAAGCTCGGACGCACCGGTCTTCCTCCATGCCGTTACCATGCAGAACCACACCAATTATAATAAGGACAACTACCCCGACGACGAGCGGGTGAAAGTGCTGGAACACCCGGCGGGCCTCAAGGCCAGCACCGTGGGTGCGCTGGAAGACTTTGCAACGGGCATCCGGGATGCGGACGCCATGCTGGGCAAGCTGACGGAATACTTCTCTCAGGTGGACGAGCCGGTCATTCTGGTCTTCTGGGGGGACCACTACAACCCCATTGACTCCAACTACGATGTCTTTACCAGGAGCGGCTACGCCAGCGATTCCAGCGCGGACCCAAAGCTCCACCAGACCACCCTGCTGATGTGGTCGAACTACACGGACAAGCCGGTGGATCTGGGCACCATCGCCGCTTACGATATCTCCCCGGTGATGATGAACATTTACGGCCTGAAGCAGCCGCTCTATTTCCGGTATCTCAACCGGCAATTGCAAGTGGCCTGCCGCAGCAATACCCGCGGCACGATTCTGAACCGGGACGGCAGTACAACGAATACGATGACCGCCCTGCAGCAAAAATGGAATCAGAACCACTGGATGCTCCAGTATGACCTCATGTTTGGCAAAGGCTACGCGCTGGACCGGATGGATATGGCAGGGCTGGGGGAGAGCAGCACGGACAAATGAGAGAATTTTGACGCGTCTTTTTGTAAAAAAGAGCGAAAAGCACTTGAATCTTCTTCACTTTTGTGCTACTATTACTTAGCATTACACACGCATCACTATGCCCTTTTGTGCCCAATCGCGGGTGGAGGGCAGTCCGGCCCCGTCCGATGCGGCGGCAGGATCACGGTGTGCGGAGGCAAAACAAATTTTTGGAGGTAATTTTACTATGGCAGTCGTTTCTATGAAGCAGCTTCTCGAGGCAGGTGTGCACTTCGGTCACCAGACCCGTCGTTGGAACCCCAAGATGGCGAAGTATATCTTCACCGAGCGCAATGGCATCTATATCATCGACCTGCAGAAGACCGTTAAGAAGCTGGATGAGGCTTACAACTACGTGAAGGAAGTTGCAGCTGAGGGCGGCGACATCCTGTTCG
>OJNK01001270.1_pt1 | contig 12525 bp, 12 predicted proteins | sample 1597811 | NCBI WGS metagenome assembly OJNK01 (sample SAMN00265073, study PRJEB22529) | human gut metagenome
CTGGCCAAGATGATTTTTGACGCTTTTCCTATTTTATATGTTTCATGACTTTGCATATCGGCTACAAGAGTCCGTTCCGAACAAATCTGCTTCCAACGAATTTGTCCGGAAATGGGCTCTTTCTTTTTTTATATGGTATTCAAAAAACGATCTGGATTACAGAGATCCGTCTTTCTACAAGCCTTTCACATTTTCCGTCCATTCTTTAAGGTTCCCTCATTATCAAAAGCAGCCACCGCAGGAGCAACCGTTCCAGCTTCTGGTGGATATTCCGCAGAAAATGGCGTCAGACAAAAGTTTCGGCTACAAAAAGTGGGCAACCAAATTCAACCTGAAGGAGATGTCCAAGACGCTGCTGTTTTTACAGGAGCAGAAAATCGGCAGTGCCGAGGAACTGCGAGAACGTACAGCGGTGGCAACGGAACGCTATCATGCCATGGGGGATTCCATCAAGGCGGCAGAAGCACGGTTGACAGAAATTGCTGTGCTGAAAACTCACATCATCAACTATGCCAAGACTCGTGAGGTGTACGCCGCTTATCGGAAAGCTGGGTATAGCAAAGCCTTTTGGGAAGCCCACCGGGAGGAGATCACCCTGCACAAGGCAGCGAAAACTGCCTTTGACGAAGCCGGGCTGCAAAAGCTGCCGAAGGTCAAGGAGTTGGATGCGGAGTTTGCAGAACTGCTGACAAAAAAGAAAGCTGCCTACCCGGACTACCGCAAAGCACGAAATGAGATGCAAGAACTGGTTCGGGCACAGAAAAACGTGGAACGATTTTTTGCAGAGGAAAAGGACACCATTGAAAAAGCGCAGACCCGATAAACGAATACCGCCGAGGAGCTTTCCCAGTTGGGAGGAGACCATCCCAATAATTGTGTAAACCTCCGGAGAGGTGTAAAATAGAAGCATCAGGATGGAGGAAAAAGATATGTCCCGAAAAAATCGAAGCCCGGAAGAAAAAGCCCGCAGAGCAAAAATCCGTGAACTGCTGCAGATGGTGAATATTCCTTCAATGGTAACAATCATGGAGATTAGTGTTTATCTGGAGATTACCAAAGGATAAATACCAGCACGCATTCTACCGCAATGAACTTCAGAAACACGGAATCATTCAATCCATGTCCAGAAAAGGTAACTGCTATGACAACTGTATTATGGAGACCTTCTTTGGTAGATTGAAAAATGAAATGTTCTATGGTTTTGAGAAAGATTATCCTTCCTTTGAAGCATTCTCCAAAGCTATTGCTGATGATATCGACTATCACAATAACAGCAGGATCCAAGCGAAAACAAAATGGATGCCTCCCTCTAAATTCAGGGAAGCATCCATGATGGAAGCTTAATTATTCAATTTTGAACCGGTGTCCAGAAAACCGGGTACATATCATTTCATAGAAAGCTCTTTTGCATTTTCACAGTCCAGCTGTAAATAATTTTTTCCGTCTTTTTGGAAAAGCATGCTGCTTTGTTCCATAAATACCCTCCTTGCTGCAAGTAATAAAACCATCTCTATATGGTGATATTCTCAGAATTTCATCTGTCTGCATATAGTCAATATTTGCTTTCTTGGTACGCACTGCATTCTTGCTTCCTTTTGGTCTAGCCATAATAGTCACTCCATCTAGTATTGGAATTTAGCTAATATAAGTATATTCTTTCTGTCTCGAAATGACAATACTTCCTTAGACAACAAGAGCGGAGCCTTTTGCAAGGTCCCGCTCTTATTCATAGAGAAAACCACAAGCTATGCTTGTGGAAGAAAAGAGCCGTAGCGTTGAAACGGTAGAAAAAGAACCTCCTTTTGCTATAATTAGAAGCGGGTAACGCCAACCGCATAGGGCCTTTGGTTCGGCCTACTTTTTGGAGCTGGGCCTCTCGTGCCAGCAGCTCGAACAGAATATCCCGGCCCTCTTCACCGACCCCGCGTGCGGCCATGTGCTGCGGGCGAAAGGCTTCGTACAGGACGAGAACGGCTGGGTGGAGCTGAACGCCACCGCCGACGGCCTGACGGCAAACGCTATCCCCAAGGGGCAGGAAGTGCTCATCGTGATCGGGGAGGGGCTGGAGAAAGAACGGATTGAGGTGAGATTAAAGGGGTAAGGCGGATCCCCCGTATATCGTTGTATCTTTCCATAAATAGTTTGTCTCCCGCCCAAAGTAGGCGTATAATAGGGGAAAAGAAACGCTAAAGGAGAATCCCCTATGAACGGCACCGCATTGCGCAAACCGACTGCCCGGCGGGTGGTGGGCATGGTGGCGGGCATCGTCATCATCGCCCTTGGCATTGCGCTTTTCAAGCAGTCCCACCTCGGCAACGACTCCATCAGCGCCCTGAACATGCGGCTGGCGGAGCTGCTCGGCATCTCGCTGGGCACCCAGAACCTGTGCACGAACATCCTGTTTTTCCTGCTGGAATTCTGGTTCGGGCGCAAGTACATCGGCCTTGGCACCTTCGTCAACGGCATCTGCATCGGGTACATCGTCACGGCGTTCTATGACCCCATTCACGCCCACTTCGGCGACGCGCCGTCGCTGGCGGTGCAGTTGGCGTGGGTCATCGCGGCGGTGCTGGTCACGGCGCTGGGCGCTTCGCTCTACCAGACCGCCGACCTCGGCATTGCGCCCTACGATTACCTTTCCCTCGGTCTGCGGGACTACACACCCTGCCCGTACTTCGGGTGCCGCATCTTCACCGATGCGCTCAGCGCCCTGCTGTGCTGGCTGCTGGGTGGCCTTGTGGGCCTTGGCACCTTGATCTGTGCGTTCTGCCTTGGGCCCTTCATCCAGTTCTTCGATCGGACGTTCTCCCAGAAGGTGCTGCAATACAAACCGAACAATTGAGAAACCCCGCGGCGTCAAATCATACGCTGCGGGGGTCTTTTTTATTGCTGCCGTTAAGCAGAAAATGAAAATGGTGGTGTATCCTTTTTCCCATTTACTGATTCCCTTGTCACTGACATCGACGCCATAGTGGCGGAGAAGTTCGGAGAAAGTTATGCACGCCTGGCAGACCTGACCGTGACGTTTGACAGCTGCAAGCCCCTGCACACAGCTCCAAGCTCCGCACCCTTCTGCGGTGAGATCGTCTGTGCCGCCATCGGCATCCGGGACGAATGGCACCCGGCAGGTCTTGCACAGCTTTAAACGCGGAATTTTGCCCTTACAAAAAAGCACTTTCCCTTATATTTGCATTGCAAATAAGGGAAAGTGCTTTTGTCCTGCTCACTATGAGGTTACTATCGCAAAGGATACGGTCAACTCCCAATAGCGAAAAGATAATACGGCAGCCTTCACTTTTTCAGCACTACGCACTCATAGGGGCGCAGCGTGTCGGCGGTGTCGGGGTAGTTACCCAGCAGTTTCTCGGCATCGGTCCAGCCTACGGGCAGGGGCTTGGCAATTTCCCGCTCCCGCAGGTTGCAGAGAACCAGCAGCTCCGTCTCGCCGTCGTACCGGCGATAGGCTAACAAATCTGCGTTGTCGGGGTACAAGAACTCGATTTTTCCCGCACTGATGACCGGCATTTTCTTGCGCAGATGCACCAGCGTTTTGTAAAAGCTGCGGATGGAATCCGGGGCGTCCATTTGGGCAGCGGCGTTGATGGCCTTGTAGTTGTCGGCAATGCCGATCCACGGCGTACCGGTGGTAAACCCGGCGTTCTCGCTCGCGTCCCACTGCATCGGGGTGCGGCTGTCGTCGCGGCTGCGCTGGGCGATAATGTCCAGCGTCTCGGCCTCGGTCTTGTCCTGCTCTCGCAGGATCCTGTAGTAGTTGAGGCTCTCGACGTCGCGGTACTGCTCGATTTTCGTGAAGTGCGGATTCGTCATGCCCAGCTCCTCACCCTGATAAATGTACGGTGTGCCGCGCATAAAGTGGATGGCCACCGCCAGCATCTCGGCGCTTTCCTTCCAGTAGGTCGTGTCGCTGCCAAAGCGGCTGACCGCACGGGGCTGATCGTGGTTGCACCAGAACAGCGCATTCCAGCCGCCGTGGGCCTGCATTCCCTCCTGCCAGGTCCGGAACAGTTTCTTCATGGCGAGGTAATCAGGCTCCTTCAATTCCCACTTTTGCCCGTCCTTGTAGTCGACCTTCAGGTGGTGGAAATTGAAGCACATCGTCAACTCGTGGTTGCCCTCAGCGGTGTAGCCGATGCAGTTTTCCAGCGTGGTGGAGGACATCTCCCCCACCGTGATCATGCCGTCGATGCCGCCCGCGGCGACCAGCTCCTTCAGGTACTTGTGGACGTTGCGGCCATCGGTGTAGAAGCGACGGCCATCGCCCGCAAAGTCGTCCTCATACACTTCCGGTTTGGAAATCAGATTGACCACATCAAAGCGGAATCCCTTGATTCCCTTCGCTTTCCAGAAGCGCAGGATGTCAGCCATCTCTTCCCGCACCGCCGGGTTCTCCCAGTTCAGGTCTGCCTGTGTCACATCGAACAGGTGCAGATACCACTTGCCCAGTCGGGGTACATACTCCCATGCAGGACCGCCGAATTTGGAGACCCAGTTGGTGGGACAGCGGTCCGGCGTGCCGTCCTTGAAGATGTAGTAATCCTGATATTTCTTATCTCCGGCCAGCGCCTTTTTGAACCACTCGTGTTCAGTAGAGGTATGGTTGAACACCATGTCCAGCATCAGGCCGATGCCGCGCCTGTCCGCCTCGCGGATAAGCTCCTCCAGATCCTCCATCGTGCCGTAGCGCGGGTCAACGGCACGGTAGTCGGCCACATCATAGCCGTTGTCGCGCTGGGGCGAGGGGAAGAACGGCGTCAGCCAGAGATAGTCAACGCCCAGGTCGGCGAGGTAGTCCAGTTTCGCGGTGACGCCCTTCAAATCGCCGAAGCCGTCACCGTTCGAGTCCATGAAGGATTTCGGGTAAATTTGGTAGACAACTTTATCTTTAAAATCATTCATGGTACACACCTCACAAAATCAGGCAATGCCTTTCTTTTTGCCGACGATGACGGTCAGCGCAAAGGGGACGACGATGGCAATGGCCATGCACAGCGCAAAGCTGAGCATATAGGCGGGCTGGATGGACAAAATACCAGGGATGCCGCCGACACCGATGGCGTTGGCCGTGGTGGAAGTTGCCACACAGACGACCGCTGCGATGGCAGATCCAATCATGCCGCAGATAAACGGGAAGTGGAATTTCAGGTTGACACCGAACATAGCGGGCTCGGTAACGCCGAGGTAGCAGGAGATGCAAGAGGGAACGTTGACTTCCTGTGCGGCAGCATTCTTGCGCTGCAGGTAGATCATGCCCAGCACGGCGGAGCCCTGTGCAATGTTGGAAAGGGCGATCATGGGCCACAGCATGGTGCCGCCGAAGTCAGCGATCAGCTGCATATCGATGGCGTTGGACATGTGATGCAGGCCGGTGATGACCAGCGGGGCATAAACAAAACCGAAGATTGCGCCAAAGACCACGCGGAAGGAGCCGGAAATGCCGGCGTAGACGATGTCAGAAATGAAGGTGCCAATCTTCCAGCCGATGGGGCCAAGGACAGTGTGGGCGATGATGACGGACAGCACCAGCGAGCAGAAGGGCACAACGATCATGGAAATGACCGCCGGGCAGATCTTGCGGAAGAATTTTTCTAGATAGACCAGCGTGAACGCGGCCAGCATGGCGGGAATGACCTGCGCCTGATAGCCAATCATGTTGATGGTGAAGAAGCCAAAATCCCATTTCGGGATGTCCGCCGCTGCCGTGGACGCGACGGAGTAGGCGTTGAGCAGCTGGCCGGAGACGAGCGTCAGGCCGAGGACGATGCCCAGGCTTTGGGTCGTGCCCATTTTCTTTGTGACAGACCAGCAGATGCAGACCGGCAGCATATGGAAGATGGCTTCGCCAATCAGCCACAGGAAGCTGTCAACGCCGGACCAGAACTGGCTGATGTCGCACAGCGTCTGGGTGCCGTTATTAAAAAAGTAGATGCTGTCAATGCAGTTGCGGAAGCCGAGAATCAAACCGCCGGTGATGATGGCGGGAATCAATGGGGCAAAAATCTCCGCAAGCACGCTCATGATCTTCTGCAATGCGTTCTGGTTCTGCTTGGCCGCGCTCTTGACAGCGTCCTTCGAGACACCGTCGATGCCGGAGACGGCAATAAAGTCATTGTAGAAATCGCTGACCGTATTGCCGATGATGACCTGGAACTGGCCCGCCTGGGTGAAAGTGCCCTTGGCGGATTTCAGTGCCTCGATCTTGGCAACGTCCGCCTTGGCGGGATCGTTGAGGACAAATCGCATACGCGATACGCAGTGGGATACTGCCGCGATGTTCTCCTTGCCGCCAACGTACTCAAGCAGCAGCCGCGCGTCCTGTTCGTATTTACCCATAATGTTTTCCTCCTTTATCTTTTTGATGATTCATCCAACTTGTTCATACAAGTTTTGCTTGTGGTTTCAGTATAGTTCACTTGTTCAGACAAGTCAAGCTGATTTACAAAAAATCATGTTATGTTTGAAAATTTTCAGCACATCGGACAAGAGAATGCCTTGAAATTCAGGCGCAATCACGGTATACTGAAACAAACGTTTGAACAAGTTGAGGTAAACAGCCATGCCAAAAGCAAAATATGAAGGAATTTACCGCAGTATCAAAAAACGCATCGAGGCTCAGGATTACCCCTATCAATCGCTGCTGCCCAGCGAAAATACCTTAATAGAGGAATACACCTGCTCCCGCAACACGGTGCGCCGTGCAATTGCGGAACTGATCGCCGACGGCTATGTGCAGTCCATGCAGGGGCGCGGCGTGCGGGTCATCTACCAGCCGGTGGGCAAAACGACGTTTACCATCGGCGGCATCGAGACGTTTCAAGAAACCGCCCGCCGCAACCGCCTTCACGCCGTGACGAAGGTCACGAAGTTTGAGACCATCATCGCAACGGAACAGTTTGCCGCGGAAAGCGGATTTTCTGAGGGCGATGAATTGTGGGCGGTACAGCGTGTGCGTTATCTGGACGGAAAAGCACTGATTCTGGACATCAACTACTTTTTAAAGGAATTTGTACCCGGACTGACAGAGGAAATCGCATCCCATTCCATCTATGATTTTATTGAAAACGTGCTTGGAATGCAGATCATCACCAGCAAACGGCGCATCACGGTGGAACACGCAACTGCCCGTGATGAAAAGCTGCTGGATATGGACGGCTATGATTGCGTGGCAGTGGTGGTAAACCAGACCTTCAACTCGGACGGGATGCTGTTCGAGTACACCCAGTCCCGGCATCAGCCGGACTATTTCTGCTTTCAGGACATTGCCACGCGGAAAAAGTGAGCGGCAGACACCCGGTGCAGGGGTATCCATCCGGGATTTTGCGCTGGGCCGGGGCTCCTGGCAAAATGGGTTTTAGGGTGTCCCTGAATCAGAATCTGTTTTATCCACAGTCATCATATATCTTCTTTTGGGCCGAGATCCTTCTAGGGATCAGTTTCAAAATGAACTGCAAGCCGCTATAGATCATCTTGAAAAAATCAAAGGTCTTTTATAATCACTTCAACAAGAAACGCTCCTGCCAGTTTTACACCGACAAGAGCGTTTCTTGTGTTATTCAAAAATATCGGCAAGGGTAAGCAGCTGTACTTCTCCGCGCTCCTGTGCCTGAAGTAGTCCGTCCGTGAATCCGCCTTTCGAGAAAATGTAGTAGTGGTAGTTTGTTCCTTTTCCAAAGACTGCTGCATATTCCCGAATCAGTTCCAGTTCGTCCAAACCGATTTTTTCATTGCGGTATTTGCAGGAGCCGATGATATAGTCATTGCCCTCAACCGGCGTTCCGACAATGTCGATCTGGATCTGCTTCTTTTTTTGAGGGTCAGTTCCCCACCACTGCCCGATCTCACTCAACTCGATAGGAAGATCATTCGCATAATAGAGCAAGTAGTCTTGGCACATCTTCTCAAAAATCAGGCCCATATAGTCCGGAAAATACTGCTTCACCGCATGGGGGTAGGTCTTTGCGATCCGCCCCGAATCAATGGCACTTGCATTGACCGGCACAAAACGGTACCAAAAACGAAAAAAATTGTCCGCCAGAAGATAGATCGTTTTTTTGCCCGGTTTCTCGGTGATCGGTGTTTCTTTTTTGACGATTCCAAGGTCTATCAACGTTTTGAGGTACTTCGCCACCACAGAGTTTTCTTCACCAACCTTCGTGGTGATATCATTCAGGCGAGAAGCCCCCTCTGCAATTGCCTTGATGATTGCATTATAAATTGCCGGCTCACGCAGCTCCTGCTTTAACAGGTTGGCCGGTTCCTCATAGAGGTAGCTGGAACGGTCAAACAAGTTTTCCATCAGTGCTTCATCTACGCTGTCTCGAACATCCAATTTGTTGATATAATGCGGAACGCCGCCTGTAATGCCATAAATCAGGGCGTTATCTCCCTCGGACAGATTCGGATGGAATACCGCTGTTTCCTTGTAATCCAGCGGCATGATCTTGAATTGCGCTGTTCTGCGTCCATACAGAGGGCTTTCTTTGCCCAAGACCTGACTTTCCATAAAACTCATGGACGAGCCACACAGGATCAGGTACATCTGGGACTCTGTCCATTTATGGTCGATGATGTGCTGAAGCATTGCGGAAATAGCGGGTTTAGCCTTTGCAAGATAAGGATACTCATCAATTACAAATACGATCCGCTGCTCCTTGGAGAGAGCTGTCAGTTCGTCCAATGCTGCATCGTAGGTTGTAAATTCCGGAGATGATTCTGCATTGGGTCGTTCAAAACTCATGATTGCCTTGGACAAGGCTTCCAGATTTTCTTTTCCGGTCGTATTCAAGGCAGAGAAAAAAATAGTCGTTTTATCCTTGCAGAATTCATTGATCAGCGCAGTTTTTCCAACACGGCGTCTGCCGTAAATGACAACGCATTCAAACTTTCCATTCTCATATCGTTTATTTAACTTCCGAAGTTCCTCATCGCGGCAGTAAAATCGGCTCATTTTGTTCCCTCCCCAAAGTGTATTTATCGGATTTATATACTCGTAAGTTAGTTTCTTACGAGTATAATACTTCATTTCTTACATAAAGTCAAGAAATAATTTTGACGGCTCATCGAGAAACAGGAACGATACTTCCTATTTTACTCAAAAATTGTGAACTCTGAGTTCCTGTTCATTTCGTTCCGCATCGGTTACAATACAGCCATAGCTTCGGCAAGCGTTCAAAGCAGCCCTCAAGCTATCCCGCCCCTTGAAAATTGAACACGCATTCTTCAGTCACATTCCTGTGATGATGAGCCACGTCCGTAACAAATGCGATGATCTCCCACTGAGGGAATGAGCGGTAGGTTGACGGTAAATGGATGCCAGCTTCTTCATAGCTAAGAGCCATCACAGAATAATGATCCTTCTGCCTTCGGGCAGCTCGGTGAGAACCACGGAGAGGTGAGAACCACGGAGAGGTGAGAACCCTATGGATTCGGTACGCTGCCGGACGGCTGAAAGATTTCCCACACGAAAACGGAGTTTTCGTTTTCCGGGGATCCTCCTGTACTTGATCGTTCTGTATCATCCGTTTGCCGTTCCGGTCCATGCTTGTATCGTACCGCTTACTCGCACGGACGTCAAAAACAGATTTCACAGCGGCAGGACATCCTGCAAAGGGGTCTGCTGCACAAAATAATGTACAGCGGCCCTTATTTTTATAAAATACCGCTGCAAATGAATTGAAATCCTACTAAATAAATGGTATATTGATAACATAACAAACTGCAACAAATCCACGTGGCACTTTTGTGACGATGCAGTGCCGCACATAGAAAGAAATAAGAAAGGCCGTGCAGGGGATTATGACGATTCAGGAGTGTTATAAAGAAATGGGCGCAGACTATGAAGAGGTATTTCATCGGCTGCCCCGTGAGAGTATGGTCCGTAAATTTGCGCTGATGTTTTTGAACGACGACAGCTATCCAAAGCTGGAGCAGTCGCTGAAGGAAGGAAACGCACAGGAAGCATTCCGTGCGGCACACACGCTCAAGGGTGTATGCCAGAACCTTGGCTTCACCAATCTCTATCAGCCCGCCTATGAGCTGACCGAGGTTCTGCGTGCGGGCACACTGGAGGGCTCCGGGGAATGGTTTGCCCGTGTAACGGAACAGTACAAGATCACGACGGATGCCATCCGTGGAGTGCAGTAACGCAGGCTGTCCCCACAGTTTTCCGTCCGCCATGTGCGCCGATGCAAAGAAATCGGACACGCGTAGTTTTTATGTATAAATACGTGAAAATTCATTGAAAATCCTTCATGGCAGTAGTAAAATATTTTTATGTCTCTGTCATTCTCTGCCCTTTCGCGGTAGAGGGAGAGTACAAAACAGGACACACGCAAAATATTTGCGGCATCCTTTCCGTGGGCGGTTTTTACAGCGCACACTCTTGCGGGCAGTGATGTACGACAAGTAGGCCAAAGCAGCTTTGCCGGAAAACGCCAGTTGCTCTAAAGTTGTGAGGAGAACGATTTAGTGAACAAAAGAACATTGCACTGCCTTATTTCCCTGCTTGCGGCATTGGTGATGGCGGTTTCCCTGCTGACCGGCTGCGGCACAAAAACCGCAGAACAGGTACAGCAGCAGGAGGACGCCCAGACCATTCAGGTGTATCTGTGGACGAATGCCCTGTACGAGACCTATGCCCCTTATGTCCAGTCCCAGCTGCCGGACGTGAACATTGAGTTCATCGTCGGCAACAACGATCTGGATTTTTACAAGTTTTTGCAGCAGAACGGCGGTCTGCCGGATATCATCACCTGCTGCCGGTTCTCGCTGCACGATGCGGCTCCCCTGAAGGACAGCCTGATGAACCTTGCCATGACCAATGAGGCCGGCGCTGTGTACAACACCTACCTCAACAGCTTCAAAAACGAGGACGGCAGCGTGAACTGGCTGCCGGTGTGCGCGGATGCTCATGGCTTTGTGGTCAACCGCAGCCTTTTTGAGCAGTACGATATCCCCCTGCCCACCGATTACGCAAGCTTTGCGGCGGCCTGTCAGGCATTTGAAAAGGTAGGCATCCGCGGCTTTACCTCCGATTATACCTACGACTACACCTGCATGGAAACCCTGCAGGGGCTTTCCGCTGCCGAGCTTACCACGACGGAAGGGCGCAGGTGGCGCACCGCTTATAGCGACCCCGCCAGCACCGCGCGGGTGGGTCTGGACGATGCCGTGTGGCCGGGGGCTTTTGAGCGGATGGCGCAGTTCATTCAGGATACCCACCTTACGGCAGATGATCTTGCGTTGAATTACGACGATGTGACCGGGATGTTCCGGAACGGAGAAGTTGCCATGTACTTTGGCAGCTCTGCCGGTGTGAAGATGTTTCAGGATGAGGGCATCGACACCACCTTTTTGCCCTTCTTCAGCCAGAACGGCGAAAAGTGGATCATGACCACCCCCTATTTCCAAGTTGCATTGAACCGTGATCTGGAGCAGGACACAGCGCGCCGCGAAAAAGCCATGAAGGTGCTGAACGTCATGCTCTCCGAACAGGCGCAGAACCGCATTATCTCCGATGGACAGGACCTGCTGAGCTACAGCCAGAACGTTCCCCTGCGCTTGACCGATTATATGAAAGACGCCCGCAGCGTGGTGGAAGAAAACCACATGTATATCCGCATTGCCTCCAACGATTTCTTTGCCGTTTCCAAGGATGTGGTCTCCAAAATGATCGCAGCCAAGCTTACCGCTGAGCAGGCATATCATGCCTTCAATGCCCAGCTCCTTGCCGATGAGGAGTCTGCCGACAACGAGACCGTGCTGACCTCCGGGAAGGGCTATTCCAACGTATTCCACGCAAACGGCGGCAACGCTGCCTTCTCCGTGATGGCGAACACGCTGCGCGGCGTGTATGGCACCGATGTGCTGCTTGCCACCGCAAACAGCTTTACCGGCAGTGTGCTGCAGGCGGATTATAACCAGAAGATGGCAGCTTCCATGATCATGCCGAACGGTCTGATGTCCCGCCAGCGCACCATGACCGGCGCAGAGCTGAAAGAGACCGTCCGTGCCTTTGTGGAAGGCTGCGCGGGCGGGTTTGTTCCCTTCAACCGCGGTTCTCTGCCGGTGGTCAGCGGCATTGCCGTGGAGGTAAAAGAGGCAAGCGGCAGCTACACCCTGACCGGCATCACCCGGAACGGGCAGCCGCTGGGGGATAACGATACCGTTACCGTGACCTGTCTGGCAACGGAAAAGCAGCTGGACACGCTGCTTGCGAGCGAAAGCGGTACGTCTGCGGGCGAAGATGCGTGGGTAAAAAACACATGGCGCGATTATGTTTCCGGCGGCAAGGCAGTGCTTGCAGAGCCTGAAAACTACATGACACTGAGGTGAGCGGAATGGCAAACGAAAAGCACGAAATCAAACGCAGCTGCCATTTCCGGCACAAGTGGCTGCCTGCCGCCGCTGCCATCCTTCTTTTGGTCTTTCTGGCAGCCGGTTTCAGCGTCCGGTACATCTCGTTTGTGTCGCAGACCATCTATCAGGAAAGCACCTCGCATCTGGAAG
>OJNK01001280.1_pt1 | contig 12479 bp, 10 predicted proteins | sample 1597811 | NCBI WGS metagenome assembly OJNK01 (sample SAMN00265073, study PRJEB22529) | human gut metagenome
TCTTCCGATCGGGGGGCGCGGCAACGATCCTCAATATGGCCATCAACGGCCTCTTTGCCACGATCTTTGTTCTCGGAGTCGGGGGTGAACTGAACGGACCGACGATCGGCGGAATCTTTACGATCGTTGGCTTTTCCGCCACCGGAAAACATATCCGCAACATCGCTCCGATCATGTTCGGTGTACTTTTCGCAAGCTTTACAAAGCATTGGACCATCAATTCTCCGTCACCGATCCTTGCACTTTTATTTTCGACGACACTGGCGCCGATTGCCGGGGAATTCGGAGTCTTCATGGGACTTCTCGCAGGTTTTCTTCACTCCTCTGTCGCCCTGAATGTCGGAATTGTATATGGTGGCATGAATTTATATAATAATGGATTTGCAGGTGGAATTGTAGCAATTTTCATGGTTCCGGTGATCCACTCGATCCGTGACCGGAGAGCGAGAGCGAAAGGGGAGATTTCGCTGTAATGCATGCGATATCTGAAAAAGGAAATATGAATCATAAAAAGGATTATCCCGCTGCCGTAAAGCTGCTTTCCTGGCTCCCGGCGCTTTGTGTCGCCGTCACCATTTTCTGGTTCTCCGCCCAGCCGGCGGCGGAGTCCACAGAGATGAGCGACACCGTGAGCCGTCTGATCCTCATACTCGGCACAAAGCTCGGCTTTTTCCACGGAAATCCGGCGCAGTACGCCGATCTCATCGAGCTCATGAGCTTTCCCGTCCGAAAAGCCGCTCATATGACCGAATATCTTGTATTTTACTGCACCGTCCGGTTTGGACTCCGCTTTACGTACCGAACCTCCAACGTGAAACGCCGTCTTCTCGCGGCTCTCGCCATCGTCTTCCTCTACGCCTGCACCGACGAATTCCACCAGCTCTTCGTCCCTGGCCGCGCAGGGCGGTTTACGGACGTGCTGATCGACTGCTTTGGCGTCACAGTCGTGACGCTTATTTGTACAATAAAAAAGTCTTCTTCCCAGCGATGACCATTTTGCTGACGTCAGCAAAATGGTCATCTGTTTTAATTTCATTATTTTCTCATCGCATAAAAGCGGGAGTCCCACATTTCAGAGACTCCCGCACCCAACATTCTTATTTCATTTTCATTCGCTTCTCTACATCTGCAAGCAACGGCATCGATGGAATTCCACCGAAATTTTCTACACATAGTGATGCCGCTGCATTTGCAAATCCGGCATATTCTGCTGCCATATCTAATGTAATTTTTTCGATGGATTCATTTGACTGGCTGAGTTTATAAAGAAATGTTCCCCAAAATGCATCTCCGGCTCCGGTCGTATCTACCACATTGCTTTCAAATCCGGGAACTCTCTTTCCGCCTTCTGCATTTGCTATATATGCGCCGTCTTTTCCAAGGGTAACTGCTACAAGTTTTACTCCCTTCTCCAGCAGCACTTTTGCAGCCTGTTCCGGTTCCTTCTCATCTGTTAGAAGTTCTGTTTCCTCATCTGAAATTTTCATTATATCCACAAATGGAATCAAACTTTTCATCTCGCGTTTTGCTGTTTCCACATTCTCCCACAACGTTGCTCTGTAGTTCGGATCATAAGAGATGACTGCGCCTGCTGACTTGGCTGCCTTTATTGCTGCAAACGTAGTGCTGCGTGCCGGTTCCGACGTCAAAGACAGAGAACCAACATGGAATATCTTCGTGTTCCCAAGAATTTCCATATCCAGTTCTTTCTCTGTGATCTGCGTATCTGCCCCTGGCTTTCTCGCAAATGAGAAGGTACGTTCTCCTTCCGGTGACAGATCCACGAACGCGAGCGTTGTAAAATATCTTTCATCCAGGATAAAGCCTCTCGTATCGATCTGTTCCTTCTCTAAAATCTCCTTTAAAAACCGTCCATGCATATCCGTTCCGGCTTTTCCCAGAAATGCGGTTTTTGCCCCAAAACGAGCCGCTGATGTCAACGCATTCGCCGGCGCTCCACCTGGATTCTGTGCAAATAGTTTTTGTCCGTTTCTGCTGATTCCCTGATACGTAAAATCAATCAGGATTTCACCCAGTGCTGTTATATCGTACATGCCTTCTCCTCCATAAATTTTACTCTCTCCAGAGCTGTCCCGGACAAGTAGTCATTTCCTCCGAGAATAAGCCTCTCAATTACCGGATGTCTCTGAACAGAAAGTTCCGGTAAATCATGAAATTTATAAATCTCAATTACCGTCTCACCGGCAGCAACCATGCAGCAAAGAATCGTATGTCCGTCCACATGATTTACAACCGGATCAAAGCACGCGGTGAATCCCAGATTCTCATAAAATTGAATTGCAGCAGACAGGTCTGAAACCTGTAGTCCCACATGTTCAAGACCACAGATCGGTGTCCTGTTCGGCGGAATCTTTTTGTGCAGCTTCTGGCTGACCTCTATCGTAAATCCATATCCCGATATAATGTTGAAATAATTCATTCCTGTTCCATATACTTTTCCACTATACCGCGGTCCTCCGTTTTCTCCGAGCTGCAGATTTAATCCCCGGCTTTCGCAATATGCAATCGACGCCTCGATGTCATGTGTCTCCAACGCAATATGTCGGAATCCCAGACACATATCATCCGGCCCATATTTGTCTGCGAGATGTTCCCTGTCTTCTCTTAAAACTAACCGGAAATTTCCATTACGCAGACAAATCATCCCTTTATGTTCTTCTTCCACAAAAAACAAATTTTCACAAAGCCATTTTTTCGCACCGGGCACATCTTCTACCAGAAGCTGCACTCCCCAAATGTACCTGTCACCCATCCACTTTCACCTCTATATTCTCTGTCAGCCTGCCTTCTCTGTTATTTTTCTGTTTCAGCCGTCATAGCGGATACTTCCGTCTTCATTTCTGCGGAAATGGCACATAAAGTGATCCCACGTAAGCTGCGCCATTTCTGCTGTGTAGGTATGCGGGCAGCTTCGAATGACTGTAAAGCACACCATCGGAGCATGATTTTGATCATACATTACCAATGTATGATATTTTCCATTATCGTACCAATTCTCAAACCTCGGTTCTACTCCGTTGCTGTGGCAGTAATTTTCAAGTGTTGCTCTCGCAATTGTGCCCGGATCCAGCGATACGGAAGCGATGTCATATTCTCCAAGCATAAACCATACCGGTCTCTGTGCGCAGCCTTCCAATGGCCGTACCTGTGGAGCCCAACCGTCCATTGCTCCGGTTGGTGCAAAAGCTGCAAACCGTTCCGGGATCCTCCGCGCCAGTTCCTGCGTCATATGTGAACCGTTAGAATGTCCTGTCACATAGATCCTGGATGGATCAATCGAATATGTCTTTTCCATGTAATCCAGCATTTTCTCAAAATAAGGCACCTCATCATGAAGCGGAACTCCCATTGATTCCAACGCCCAGTGCGGAACCGGAAATTTTGCCAGTCCGTCATTATAAGGATATGCCGACGCAAAGCATACAAAGAAATCTCTCTCTTCCGCAAGGCGATACCAGTCACTGGTACGTTCAAAATATTCTGCATTGCAGGACATGCCGTGAATCGCCACAACGAGAGGATACTTTTTTCCATCTCCAGATCGATATCCGGACGGAACATAGATATTCCAATATCTTGGCAGACCTTCTACGATTTGTTCTACTCGTACAACCCCAATCTCCTCCTGCGTTCTCATAGGCCTTAAACAGTTATTTCCAAAACTGCCCCAGCGTGAAAACCGCAGGACAAATTTTATCATTTCTTCATTAAGTGTTTCCCGTGATACCTCACTCACACTCTCGGAATTTCCAAGCCATGCCTGTGCAACAGGCTGTGCATTAACATAATACTGTCCGCGCTCCGGCTGCTCCAGATAAACTTCTCCATATGCATTTGCCAGACCTTCTTCTTTAGCCCGAAGAATCGTCCTCATATATTCGAATGTTTCCTTTGCTTTTCCACTTCGGTCAATCAGGAATCCGGGAATCGCAATATCTGTTTTCTTTAATGTCAAATCTCCATCCGATGGAAGTTTTCCGAGTATCTCCAGCAATTCAGGATCTACCGCACAGTTTCCATCAGCCGCAAAAGCTGCAAACGTCGCACTGTACGTCAGGGCAAATGCCGCGGCAATTTCCGCACCGGCACCGAATCCCATAACATACATATAGGATTCACAGATATCGACTGTCAGCCGCTGCACAAATTCTAATGTGATGATCTCCCACGCATAATCAAATTCTTTATCAATCTGTTCTCTGTCCCATTGGCTGCTTTCAAATACTACCAAAGCTGTATGATATTTTTCCGCCAGTGCGATCCAGTTTTCAGAATGAATAAATGCTTCCGCGTTCGTCCCATTTTCCGGGAATACAAAAATCCCTGCTCCCTTTGAGATCATTCCATCCGGCACATAGATTGCATATTTCCGCTCCTGGCCATTTATCACGATCGTTTTTTCTGTAATTCCAAGATTACACTGATAATACGGGCTGCTATGATTTAATTTATCTTCCGGGATCGGCGGAAACAATTCTCTGTGTCTGTTCCGTTTCGGCGGGTGATATTCTGTTCCTCTTGGCGCCCGTGGCATTAAGATCGATCGGTTATTTTCCGGGCTAAAATGAAAGCTCTCATATTTTCCCATAATCTTTACCTCTTCCTGCATTGCAGCAGTCATTATCCATGATATTGAATACTTCCGTCAGCCTCTCTTGTAAAATGGCATAAGAATGTATCCCAGGTAAGCTGTGCCATCTCTCCGGTATAGGTATGCGGGCAGCCTTTCATGATCGTATATCGGATCATAGGAACATGATCCTTATCATACATCACCAACGTATGATAAATTCCATTATCATACCAGTTTTCAAATTGCGGCGTCATATGGTTTGCACGGCAGTATGCTTTCAAAGTCTCTCGGGCAATACTTCCTTCCTCCACTGACGGAGAAGCCATATCATACTCGCCCATCATAAACGCAATTGGGCATTTCATATGATCATCGATCGGTTCGATTGCGTCCGCCAACTTGCCGCCCAGTGCACCCGTCGGCCCAAATGCCGCAAATCGTTCCGGCATTGTCCTTGAAAGCCTCTGTGTCATCCGGCCGCCATTAGAATGTCCAACTGCATAAATCCGTTTCTTATCGATCGGATACTTTTCTTCCATATCATCCAGCATTACCTTGAAATATTCGGATTCGTCCACACCTTCCTGATCCATCGGCCAAACACACCAGCCTGGAAGTGGAAATCTGCTTCTCCCTACATTTCTCGGATACGCGGCTGGATAAACTACAAAAAATCCACGTTCCTCGGCAAGCCGGTGCCAGTCACTTGTCTGTTCAAAATATTCCGGGCTGCAGGAAAATCCATGAATTGCTACAACAAGCGGATATTCCTTTTTGTCATCCGGCCTATAGCAGGAAGGTACATAGATATCCCAGTACCTTGGCAGTCCTGCGATTTCTTTCTCTACTCTTATTACTCCGATTTCCTCCCAGCTTCTCTTCGTCCGCAGATGGTTATTTCCAGATCCGCCCCACAGGGAAAAACGAAGGACAAACCGAAGCATCGCTTCATTTATTTCATTCTGGTCAAATTTCTTTGTACTATTTTCATCCGCAAGCCATACCTGCGAAATCGGCTGCTCGTTTACATAATAAGCTCCGCGTCTCGGCTGCTCCAGATATACGCTTCCATACTGATTGATCAGATTTTCTTCTTTCACGCGGTTGATCTCTTTTATATACTCGAATACAGCTTCAGCATTTCCCTTCTTATCAATGAGAAATCCCGGCATTGCAATTTCTGTTTTCTTCCATGTATCAATTCCATCGGACGGTAATTTTCTCAACACATTAAGGAGTTCTGGATCCACGCTGCAGTCTCCGCATACCGCAAATGCCGGAAATGTCGCACTATATGTAAGCGCAAACGCGGCAGCTATGCCAGCGGCGTCCCCCAAACCGATCGGATAGAAAAACGACTCACAAATATCGACCGTTGGTCTCTTACTGAATTCGTGATAAACAGTCGTCCATGCATAGTCAAATTCTCTTTCAATCTGTTCTTTTTCCCACTTCGGGCTCTCCAGGATCAGCAGCGAGACAAGATATTTATCTGCTAGTTGTTTCCAGTTTCCTGTCTTTATAAATTCTCCTGCTGTAACACCACTTTCCGCAAAAATTACTACACAGGCACCTTTTGACCAAAGATTCTGCGGTGCATAAAGTCCATACGGCCGTTTTGCGCCTTCCAGTTCTATCTCCTTCTTGAAAAATCCGGAATTCAACAGGCTATATGGATCTCTTCCCTTCAGTACTTCCTCCGGAATCGGTTCAAACGGGTTTACAAGCCTGCTGCTGTCCACATGATACTCTGTTCCTTTTGGAATTCTAGGCATCAGCATCGAACGGTTATTAAGCGGACTGAAATGAAAGCTCTGATATTTTTCCATGATGACCTCCCTGTTTATCTCAACTCACAACTTTTAAAGAGAATTGATCTCACGTACTCTGCAGCAGGATACAAAATGTCCTGGTTTGATCTCCTCAAGTTTCTGTGGCTTTCTGCAGTTTTCTGTCGCATAAACGCAGCGATCTGCAAACCGGCAGCCCGGCGGCGGATCGATCGGTGATGTGATCTCTCCCTTTAATACGATTCTTTCCTTTGGATGCAGAATATCTGTTGTCGGAATTGCGGACAAAAGAGCTTTTGTATACGGGTGAAGCGGCTCCGCAAACAATTCTTTCGTCGGACTTGTCTCTACCAGCTGCCCCAGATACATAACAGAAATATTATGTGAAATATGGCGTACTACAGACATATTATGCGTAATAAACATATACGCAAGTCCATGTTCTTCCTGCAGATCCATCAAAAGATTTAAAATTTGTGCCTGAATGGAAACGTCCAGTGCGGATACCGGCTCATCACATACGATGAACTTTGGATCCAGAGCCAACGCTCTCGCAATTCCTACTCTCTGTCTTCTTCCGCCATCCAGTTCGTGCGGGTAGCTCATCTTGATTCGTCTCGCAATACCCACCATATCCATCAGACGTTCTGTCTCTGCGTCTACATTCTGCTTGTCGCATTTTCCACTAATTAAGAGCGGTTCCTTAATCGTATCCTCGACTGTCATTCGAGGATTCAGGGATGAATACGGATCCTGGAAAATGATCTGAACATCACTTCTCAATTTTTTCAGTTCCTGCGGTGTCGGATTTGTAATATCTTTTCCATTAAAATGAACAGATCCCCCCGTACTCTTCTGAAGATGGATGATCGTTCTTCCAAGAGTTGACTTTCCACAGCCGGATTCTCCTACAACACCCATTGTCTCTCCGGCATCAATATTCATCGTTACGTCGTCTACCGCATGAACAGCACCTTTGGGACCATAGAAATATTTTTTTAAGTTTTTTACCTCTACAAGTGCCATACTAATCCTCCTTTTCTGCTGCTTCACAATATGGGCAGCTGCAGAAATGCCCCGGTCTTACTTCTGTCAGCGGGAATTTTATCGTTCTGCATTTATCCGTCGCATGCGGACATCTCGGATTAAAACAGCATCCTGTCGGAAGATCTGTCGGATCCGGTGGGAGTCCTTCAATATTGGCAAGTCTCCGCGTATCTACAGAAAGATCCGGAATTGCTCCGAAAAGGCCGATGGTGTATGGATGCTGCGGGTGAAGGAATATCTCCTCTTTTGAACCATATTCCAAAACTTCACCGGCATAGATCACTGCCACATTGTCGCACATTCTTCCAACAACACCGAGATCATGGGTGATCAGGATCATGGCTGTATTGTATTTCTTCTTCAGGTCATCCATCATATCGAGAACCTGAGCCTGAATCGTTACATCCAACGCGGTCGTCGGTTCATCTGCCAGAAGAAGATGTGGATTGCAGGCCAGTGCCATTGCGATAACAACTCGCTGCTTCATTCCACCTGAAAACTGATGCGGGTATTCTCCATAACGTTCTCTCGGAATACCAACCATAGCAAGCATATCTTCGGCCATCTCTCTTGCGGTTTTATCTTCTCTTGTCTGATGTTTTCGAATTACTTCCGCAATCTGCTCTCCAACCTTCATGATCGGGTTTAACGCTGTCATCGGATCCTGAAATACCATCGTGACCTGTCCGCCGCGGACCTTTCTCATTGCTGCCTCGCTGAGAGATAAAAGATCCACACCATCCAGAATGACCTTTCCACTCTTGACCTTCGCCTGAGCGTCCGGAAGAACACGAAGAATCGTTTTCGCAATGGTTGTCTTTCCTGCGCCGGTCTCGCCCACAAGTCCTAAAGTTTTTCCTCTTTCCAATTCAAAGGAAACATTGTTGACTGCATGTACAACTTTTCCACCTGTACGATACTCAACAACGAGATCCTCCACCTTTAAAAATTTTTCGCTCATAACATGTCCCCCTCTTTAGTCCTTTAACTTCGGATCAAGTGCATCGCGCAGTCCATCACCAAACATGTTCAGGCAGAGAACTGAAATTGCGATAAATAATCCAGGGAAAATCAGCATGTACGGATAATCACGAAGGAATCCTCTTGCGCCTGCCAGCATTGCTCCCCATTCAGGAGTCGGCGGCTGTACGCCAAGACCTATGTAACTCAAAGCTGCCAGTTCCAGGATCGCTTTTGCAACGCCCATTGTCGCAGAGACAATCAACGGAGACCAGCTGTTGGGAATAACATACTTCATAATTCTTCTTGCGGTACTGCAGCCGATTGCTTCTGCAGCTTCCAGATACTGGTTTTCACGTGTCTGCATAACCGTTCCTCTTAAGAGGCGGACATTGCCAGGAATCGTTCCGACTGCAATCGCAATAATTGTTTTATCAATTCCAACACCGAGAGCCGCGGAAATAATGATCGTTAAAAGCATAGACGGAATTGCCTGGATAACATCCAGAAGTCTCATAATGACCGTATCGGCTGCACCACCGAAATATCCTGCGATTGCTCCAACGACTGTACCGATAGCGGTTGAAAATAATACTGCCGCAATACTGATACTTAAGGAATATCTTCCACCGTAAAAGACTCTGGTAAAAATATCTCTTCCGAGATCATCTGTGCCAAACAGGTGCGCAGATGACGGTCCCTGCTTGATTGCCATGACGTCCATCTTATCATACTGATACGGAGAAACGATCGGGACAATGATAATCGCCAGAACCAGGATCACAAATAATGTCAGACCAAACATTGCGTTTTTGTTTCTGGACATCCGTTTTGCGAGGACCAAAAACGCATTTTCTTTTTTATATGTATTGTCCTTCGCCATCATTTTCCCTCCTTGCTCGGTTTCTTCTTTTTGCCCTGATTCTCGTAACGCGCCTTAATTCGCGGATCATTAAACGCGTAACAGAGATCAACTAACAGCATAATTACCGCGAATACTACTGCAAGCATGACAACGCAGCCACGAACGATCGGATAGTCACGCTGATTGATCGCTGTAATCATATACTGGCCGATTCCTGGAAATGAGAATACGTTTTCGATAACAATGGAACCGCCGAAAATAACCGCAAGGTTTGTTCCTGCCAGTGTAATGATCGGGTTCAATGCATTCGGAAGTGCATGTTTTAAGATAACTTCTCGCTGGGTCAGTCCTTTTGAACGCGCTGTGACAACATAATCCGCACGGATGACCTCAAGCATACTTGATCTCGCCTGTCGTGCCTGAGTGGCAAGACCACCGAAACAAAGTGAAACTGTCGGAAGTACATAATACTCCCAACCGCCGATTCCGCTTGCCGGGAACCAGCCAAGTTTTAATGAAAATAAGAGTACAAACAGCATTGCAAGCCAGAATGTCGGAATCGAAACGCCGAGAAGTGCAATGATCATGCTGATTCTGTCTCCCCAGCCATTCTGGTGAACCGCTGCCGTTACGCCAAGCGGGATTCCGATACCAAACGCTAATACCATTGAGGCAATTCCCAGAATCAATGTTCTCGGAAGTCTCTGCATAATTTCTCCCGCAACCGGAGCACCTGTCAGATAAGATTCACCCAAATCAAAATGAAGAAATACATCCGATAAAAATTCTCCAAGCTGCACGATAAATGGTCTGTTTAAGCCAAGCTGTTCTCTCATCTCCGCAAGTTCATATTCCGACGCTGTACTCCCCAGCATGATCTGCGCCGGATCACCGGGAACCAGGTACAGAATACCGAAGATCAATGTCGCAACGAGCAGTACTACAGGTATCATCTGCAGAATTCGTTTGCCAATAAATCTGATCATTCTTCTTCCTCCCAAATACCTCTGTTTTTAGGAATCGGCGTGCCGAATCCAAATATATGGTTCCTGCACGCCGATGCTTGTTGTCATGTAACTATAAAAACTGCATTGCAATTTTCATTGATTTTTATTCCATAAGCTTAGTTCCAAACGTAAGTAGATGCGCCCGGAAGGAAGTTGGAACGGATGCTGTATTTTGCACCTGTAATCTTATTCTTATTTGTAATATAGTAGTTGTCTTTATGGAAGAGACCATAATGGTAAGCTTCCTCGACCATGTACTGCTTTGCGGCATCAATGTCCGCAGCGTCCTGAGAAACGGCTGCTGTCATCAGAAGATTGTCCAGTTTGTCATCTCTTACCATTGCCATGTTATGCTCTGCGTAACGTGTGCTGTTTAACTGGTTCCAGATACGGGTAATATAACCGTATGCGGAGTTATAAGAAATATTAAGATCGAACTTAGTCGGGTCTGTCTGATATGTATTCCAGAGAGCCTGTTCAAAGGATGTAACCTCACTGTCAATTCCAACTTCTTTTAAGTATGCCTGAATGATCTGTGCAGTCTTTACACGAACCTCATCTGTATCGCAAAGAATTGTAAGTTTCAGACTTCCATCAGCAACTCCGGCTTCCTTTAAGAGTTCTTTTGCTTTTTCCGGATTATAGTTATAATAATCCTCTGTTTTCCATTTTTCCTGGAATCCAATGTTCAAATCACTGCCATAGCAGTAAACCGGCTCACCATGGCCTTCCATAACCACATTGATCAGTCCCTGCTGGTCAATTGCGTAAAGAACAGCCTGCGCAATTTTAAGATCGTTTAACGGACTTTCTGTAGAACGGTTGATCCACATCTGCTGAATGTAGTTATCGCGGGCTTCTTCTACATTAAAGTTCGCAGCACTCTCTCCGCCCTCCATAAAGCGGCCTGCATTTGAATAGTTCAGAGAGGTCGCAACATCATAAATACCGGTCTCAAGTCCGATTGCGATCTGAGAGGACTCTGTAACGAAATAATATTCGATCTTATCGACATTCTGTTCCTGACACTCAACACGAAGATCTTCCTTCTGCCAGTAGTCTTCATTCTTTACAAGTGTAAGGGAAGAACCTGTTACCCAGGACTCAACCTTGTATGGGCCGGTTGCAACCGGCATGGTTCTCATGCAGTCTCCGCTGTCCTTGTATGCTTTCTCTGAAACGATCATAACCTGAGTCAGCATATTCTCAACTTCTCCTGCTGCCTCACTATTGCACACAAGTTTTACTGTATAATCGCCGGTCTTTTCAATTGATACAAGGGAACCGGTCAATGCTGTATGCTGGTTTCCCTTACCATTTTCAAGACACTCGTTAAAGCTGAATACTACATCGTCTGCGGTAATATTGTTTCCCGCTGTATCTTTAATATAATCGTAAAGTTCGATATCCCATACCACGTTTGTCGGAGTAGATTCCGCTTCGTTCTTTGCCCAGTTTTTCGCAAGTATTCCGTAGTACTCACCATCACCACCCATATAGATCAGGTTCTCATATGTATACGCCAGAACTGTCCAACGTCCGCTGGAAGATCCCTCATCGAATGTTCCAAGGGAACCCGGGTCTGAAGTATATGCAATTTTAACAACCTTCTCCTGATCACCTGCCGGTGCTGCTGTCTCAGTTCCAGCTGCTGCCGTTGTTGCCGCCGCCGTTGTTTCCGTTGAACTGCCTCCGCCGCATGCTGTCAACGAAAGCATCATTGCCGCTGCCATAGCGCCTGCAAAAATTCGTTTCGCACTCTTCTTCATATCGTCCTCTCCTTTTTTGTTATCTAGTCCCCGATGGACCATTACTCGTTCTGTCAAACGTTTGCGTAAACGTTTAACTTGTTCTGTGGTTTCATTATACCCCCGCCATATATGTATTGTCAATTATTACTAATTTACAAATGCTTTTTCGCTTTTTTGTGTACTTTTTACATATTCCTCAGTTTTGCGTTATGGTTAATTTGTCTTGTTTTATTTAATTGACATCAATATTTTTGGGTGATATACTTATGTTAAACGTTTTACAGTGTTGTGAAGGGGGAATAAATGCATATGTCAAAAGTTAGTATTCGTGATGTCGCTGCCCTTGCCGGCGTATCTACTGCCACCGTCAGCCATGTCATCAATAATACCCGTTATGTAAAAGAAGAAACGAAACGGCTTGTTCTGAAAAGTATCGAAGAACTTCACTACAGTCCTGATGCGACT
>OJNK01001287.1_pt1 | contig 12422 bp, 12 predicted proteins | sample 1597811 | NCBI WGS metagenome assembly OJNK01 (sample SAMN00265073, study PRJEB22529) | human gut metagenome
AGTTCCACTTCTTGTACTTGATGCCCTCGCAGGTGCCGTCGTTGGCGTTCACCTGGGCCACCTCGCCCATCTCGGCGGGCAGCTCCTCGCCCACGACTGCATAGCCGTGGTTCTGGCTGGTGATAAAAGTGCGGCCGGACTCAAAATCCGTCACAGGCTGGTTGGCACCGCGGTGGCCGTATTTCAGCTTCATGGTCTTGGCACCAGCGGCCAGCGCGCTGAGCTGGTGGCCCAGGCAGATGCCGAACGTCGGGATGCCCAGCTCAAAAATATGCTTCAGGTTCTCAATGACCTCCACGGGCTCGGCAGGGTCGCCGGGGCCGTTGGAGAGCATGATGCCGTCCGGGTTCAGGGCCTTGACCTGCTCGGCCGTGGCAAAAGCGGGCATCACCGTCACCTTGCAGCCACGCTTGACCAGGCAGCGGACGATGTTCCGCTTGCAGCCGTAGTGCATCAGCACAATGTGGGTCTCACCCTTTTCGTTGTAGACCTCGGGCTCTGCACAGGTCACGCTCTTGACGGCGTCGGTGACAGCATAGGCGCGGATGGTCTCCAAGAGCTTGTCCGTCTCCGCCTGATTGGCAGGGTCGGCAGGGTCAAAGGTCGTCAGGATGGCACCGTTCATCACGCCGCTCTCCCGGATGACGCGGGTCAGGTGGCGGGTGTCGATGCCCTCGATGCCGATGGTATTGTTTTTCTTCAAAAAGCTGTCCAGCGTTTCCTCACAGCGCCAGTTGGAGGGCGTCTTGCAGGCTTCGCGAACAATATAGCCCTTGGCCCAGACACGGTCGGACTCCATATCATCCTTGTTCATGCCGTAGTTGCCAATAAGGGGGTAAGTCTGGGTGATGATCTGGCCATAGTAGCTGGGGTCGGTCAGCGTTTCCTCAAAGCCCACCATACCGGTAGCAAAAACGACCTCGCCCACGGTGACGCCCTCAGCGCCCACCGACTGCCCGGCAAAGACCATGCCGTTTGCCAAAAGAAGATATGCGTTCATAGAGGTACTCCTTTGTGCTTACAGGGTCTGCTTGGCTTCCTGCTTCATCTTGCGGCTGCCCAGGTGCACCAGAGGCAGCTTGCCCTCCTTGCAGATGGGGCACTCTTCGGGTGCATAGTTGGGCAGGTCCAGCTTGAGGGCGCTTGCCACGATGGGGATGGGAGACGGAGCCTCCGCCTTGGTGCGGTCCACCACGCAGGAAATGCCCACGCAGATGCCGCCGTTCTCCTCGATGACACGCTTGGTCTCCAGAGAGGAGATGCCGGTGGTGACCACGTCCTCGGCGATGAGGCACTTCTCACCCGGGTGGATGGCAAAGCGCTTCAGGGTCATCACATTGTCCACGCGCTCGGTAAAGATGGCGCGCTTGCCGGTCTGGCGGGCCAGCTCATAGGCATAGACGATACCGCCCATGGCAGGTCCCACGATGACGTCCACGTCCATCTCCTTGATCTTTTCCGCCACAGCCTTCATCGCCTCGGCGCAGCGGTCAGGGTACTGCTGCAGGTAAGCCATCTGGCAGTACGCACTGGAATGGCGGCCGGAGGAGAGCAGGAAATGGCCCTCCAGGAACGCGTCACAGCTCTTCAAGATCTCAATTGCTTCACTCATTGTACTTCTCCCTCTCTGTTTGTTCCATGTGTTGTATTCTACGGTATTGTACCACGCTTTTGGTCGAAACGCAAATTTATTCATCTTTTATTTTGCTAAGATGCATATTTGCAGTTTGTATGCGTGTAATTTGTGTTTTATTCAGCGTTGCGGGCGCAGCCTCGGATCTCCTCCAGCGTCTTCACGCCATGGGCATCCATCCAGGCGGCCATCTCTTCCGCAATGGTCTCCATGGCGCGGGGGTTGGCAAAGTTTGCTGCACCCACCTGCACCGCCGTGGCACCTGCCATGATGAATTCCAGCGCGTCTTTGCCCGTGGCAATGCCGCCCAGGCCGACGACGGGGATGTTCACAGCCCCCACCGCCTGCCAGACCATCCGCAAAGCGATGGGGCGCACCGCCGGGCCGGACAGGCCCGCAAAGATGTTGTTGAAGACGGGCTTGCGCTTTTCCAGATCAATGGCGCAGGCCTGGAACGTATTGGTCAGGCTGATGGCGTCGGCACCGGCGGCCTCCACAGCCTTGCACATCTCGGGGATGTTCTCGGCCTGGGGGCTCAGTTTGACCATCAGGGGCTTTTTGCAGGCGTCACGGACCATCCGCACCACCTCACCGGCAGCCTCGGCCTTGACGCCGTAGGCCATGCCGCCCACCTTGACATTGGGACAGGAGATGTTCAGCTCCACGATGTCCACGCCGCTCTCGCTCAGCATGGCCGCGCCCTCGACGTACTCTTCCTCACTGTGGCCGCCCAGGTTGGCGATGGCCACCGTGCCGTATTTCTGCTTGAGCTCCAGCATCTCGTTCAGTTCCACATCAATGAAGTGCCGGACGCCGGGGTTCTGCAGACCGATGCTGTTGATAAGGCCGGAGGGGGTCTCCCACAGCCGCTCGCCCTTGTTGCCGTACTGGCCGTGCAGGGTCAGGCCCTTGCCCGAGATACCGCCGATCTTGCTAAAATCCGCCAGCTCCTCGTACTCCACGCCGTAGCCCACGGTGCCGGAAGCACCGATGATGGGGCTGTTCATGCTGAACCCCAGCAGGTTCGTTTTCAGGTCTGCCATCAGAACACCTCCGTTGCATCAAACACCGGACCGTTTTTGCACACGCTCTTGCCCTCGCCGCTCTTGGTCTCGCAGGTGCAGCCCAGGCAGGCCCCGATGCCGCAGGCCATCTTTTTCTCCAGGCTCACAAAGCAGGGGGTGTGTTTCTCGGCGCAGAGGCGGGCGGCGTTCTTCATCATGACCGTGGGGCCGCAGACCAGCACCGCGTCATAATCCGCCGGGTCATACAGCTGGGTCACAAAGCCATGGAAGCCCACAGCGCCCGTATCGGTCGAGACTTTGACGAGGTTTGCAATGGAGCGGTACTCCTCCATGCAGTAGGGCTTGTCCCGGAAGCCGAAAAACACATCCGGTTTGCAGCCCGCCGCCGCCAGCTCCCGCGCTACCTGATACATGGGCGCGGTGCCGATGCCGCCGCCCACGACGGCGAATTTTTTGTAAGTTTTGGTCAGGCTTTCCACATCAAAGCCGTTGCCCATGGGGCCGGTCAGCTGGAAGCTGTCGCCCTCTTTCAGGGCTGCCAGCTTGTGGGTACCCTCACCGATGACCTGATACAGGAACTCCACCGTCTGGGTCTCGGGCTCCCACTTGTGGACGCTGATGGGCCGGGAGAGGAACGGGGCCTCGTCGGCACCCCAGGCCCGCAGGGTGAAGAACTGGCCCGCATGGGGCGCATGGTCGCGGTCCGGCCAGAGGACACGGAGCAGACGGATGTCGTCCGCGATCACCTCATGGCGCAGGACAGTGGCCTCACAGCAGGCTGCACGCATGGGCAATGGCCTCCTTCATGTTCACGCACTCATTGTAAGCAGCCTCGTCAAAGGCAGTGCCGGGCTGCTTCTTGTAGGCCAGCAGGATGCCGCGGCTGGAGTTGACCACGCCGCCGTTGCCCTTGCTCAGGTACTGGGCAATGTCCTCGGCCTTGCCGCCCTGCGCGCCGTAACCGGGGATGAGGAAGAAGCTGTCCTGATACTTGGCGCGGATCTCGGTGGCCTCCTCAATGTGGGTGCCGCCGATGACCAGACCGATGGAGGAGTAGCCATGCTCGCCCATGTAGTCCTTGCCCAGAGCGTTCAGCTTGTCACCCACCAGGTCATAAACGTGACGGCCATCGGCCAGCTTCTCGTACTCAAAGTCCTTGGCACCGCCGTTGGAGGTGCGGCAGAGCACGAACATGCCCTTGCCCTGCTTCTCCGCATAGGGCAGGTAGGGGCTGATGGAGTCCAGCCCCATATAGGGAGCCAGCGTGACGAAGTCGGCCTCAAAATCACCGGTAAAGTGGCCCATCGCGTACATTTCAGCGGTCTTGGCAATGTCGCCGCGCTTGATATCAGCGATGACGGGCACGCCTGCCTCACGGACGGCTTTCAGGGTGTCGGCGTAGGCTTTCAGGCCCTCCAGACCCAGAGACTCATAGTATGCGATCTGCACCTTGTAGCAGCCTGCTACCGCCTTGGTGGCGTCGATGAGCTTTTTGTTGAAGCGGACGATGTTCTCGCCCTTGGACAGGGTGCTATCCACAAAATCAGCGGGCAGGTAGCTGAAATCGGTATCCAGACCCACGCAGACCGGGCCCCGGGCCTCTACTGCCTCGTACAGCTTATCCATGTTCGTCATAATTGGTTCCTCCATACTCTCTTGTATATAATATAAATGAATCTACTAAACTGGGTCACTCCGCCTGATAGGTCAGCTGGCCGCCCTTGACGGTGGCGTACACCTTGCCGTACAGCTCGGCTCCATCAAACGGGGTGTTGTGGGATTTGGAGTGCAGCTTGTCCTTGTCCACCGTATAGGGGTGCTCCAGATCCACCAGCACAAAGTCGCCGTCGTAGCCCGGCTCCAGCTGACCCTTGGCCAGGCCCAGAATTTCTGCCGGGCGGGTGCTCATCAGGTGGACCAGCAGCTCCAGCGGCAGGCCCTCCTCTTTGCAGAGCTTGGTATAGCAGACGCCGAACGCCGTCTCGCTGCCCACCATACCGGCCATGCCTTTCAGCTTGTCCTCCTCGGAGTGGGGCGCGTGATCGGTGGAAATGGCGTCCACCACACCGGCCCGGATGGCGTCCACCAGTGCCTGCACATCGTCCGCCGTCCGGATGGGCGGGTTGACGCGGTAATCGCAGACATCGTTGGTGAACCACAGGTGGTGGGGCGTCACCTCGCAGGTAACGGGAGCGCCGTGCAGCTTTGCCATCTGGATGGCCTCGATGGCGCCCCGGGTGGAAACGTGGCACATGTGGAGCTTGGTCTGGTAATACTCGCTCAGCCAGCAGTTGCGGACCGTCTCCAGATCCTCGGCCAGGCGGTAGTCCCAGGGGCTGATCTCCATATCCTCGGCGTGGCTCATCACCGTGATGTCCCGCTGGGTGCAGATGGCGAATGCCCGGGCCATGGTGGCGTTGTCCTGCACGCCGTGGCCGTCCTCTGTGATGAACTTCACGCTGGCGGGCAGGGTCTTGAGGTGGTCCAGCGTCTTGCCGTCAAAGTCCTTGGTGATGGAGACGGTCTGGTTCACGTCGCACAGACCGATTTCGGCGGCTTTCTGTTCCACCATCTCAGCCTGTGCCGCCGAGGAGCAGACGGGCTTGGTGTTGGGCATCAGGTTCACGAACGTGTAACCGCCTGCCGCAGCCGCCCGGCTGCCGGTCTCAATGTCCTCTTTGTACTCAAAGCCCGGGGTGCGCCAGTGACAGTGCAGGTCTACAAAGGCGGGCAGCACCGTCAGGCCGCCTGCATCGAGGACGGTCTCGCCCTCACCGGCCAACGCGCTCAGATCCTGGCCGACGGCAGCGATCTTGCCGTCCCGAATGTAGATTTCGAGGGGGTGCCCCTCGGTGTTCACAGCATGGATGAGCAGCATCTCAATTTACCTCCCTGTTTCGGTTTCAATGGGCGGACTGCCCGCGGACGGGCAAAAAAAAGAACTTTTCCACAGCGGAAAAGTTCAAAATGCGAAAAAAGGAAACAACGAACCCACAGCAAAAACGGCTGCAAACTGCTTTTTCAGTTTTGCGCGCATCATTTTAGCCTGCATCGTGTTTTCTCCTTTTCAGTTTGCGATTTATTTCGATATATTTTATCATAGAAACGCAAAATGTGTCAATGCTTCTGCGCTTTTTTCCTGTAAAAAGGTTTGCCGCTCATTGCCCGGATTTTTAGCTACTCTACCGAAAATCCACCACGCTCCCCCACCGGGCAGGCAAACCGCAAAAAATCCGGTCTAATTCCTACCATTTCACTGTACATTAAAGTTTACCTGTGCTATTATAAAGGAGCACAAAAGAGAGGGCCGCCAAGAGACGGGCGGCGTTGCATTGGGAACATTGTATATAAAGGAGGGCTCTTCCATGAGCTTATTGGAGGACGCACGCAACATCCAGCGCAAAGACCCCGCCGCGCGCAACGTGCTGGAGGTCATTCTGCTCTACCCCGGTTTCCATATTCTGGTGTATCACCGGGTAGCGCACTGGCTGTATGAGCACAAGCACTTTTTCCTGGCCCGGTGGGTCAGTCAGCATGGCCGCCACAAAACAGGCATCGAGATCCACCCTGGTGCCAAGATCGGCAAGTGCCTGTTCATCGACCACGGTATGGGCATCGTCTTTGGCGAGACCACCGAGATCGGCGACAACTGCACCATCTACCACGGTGTGACTCTGGGCGGCACCGGCAAGGACACCGGCAAGCGTCACCCCACCCTGGGCAACAACGTCCTCATCGGCGCGGGCACCAAGGTGCTGGGCCCCGTCTTCATCGGCGATAACGCCCGTGTGGGTGCCGGCAGCGTGGTGCTGTGCAACCTGCCCGCCAACTGCACCGCCGTGGGCGTCCCCGCCGAGGTGGTCCGCATCAACAACAAGGCCATCGTCCCCTCGGACGACCTCGACCAGCAGGACCTGCCCGATGTCACCGCCCAGCGCCTCACCGAGCTGGACCGCCGCATCAGCGCCATCGAGCGCGCCGCCCAGGGCGACATTCCCCCTACCGCCGAGCAGCTGGCCAAACGCCGGAAGAATTGACCCTTATTTTAAGATGCAAAAAGCAGGTACGTCTGAGTTTCCTCAAACGTACCTGCTTTTGTTGTTTCCGCTTATTTACAGCCTGTGGTGCACAGCTCTTTTACTTTTTGAGCCGCAGCCTGCACCAGCTGGCTGACGGGCCCCTCCGGCACGCCGACCACGAAGTTCTCGCAGTGGTTCACCGGGATGAGCACCCGCTTGGCGTCCGCCTGGCAGATGGCCGCCGCCATGGCGGGAGTGATCTCGCCCAGCAGGGCATCCGCAATGACGATACCGATGGGCCCCACGATGATGTCCGCGCGGCGGGCGTTGACCACCACGGCATTCTCGCCGGTAGCCGCCCGGGCGGCACCCGCCTTGAGCATGGCCGAAGCGGCCATACTGTTGGTGCCCACGGCGGTCAGCTCCACCTCCGGGCAGAGGGCCGTGATGGCCGTCACCAGCTGACGGCCCAGCCCGCCGCCCTGTCCATCAATGACCAGCACCCGCATGGCTTAGAAGTCGATCTCTTCCAGCCGCAGCAGAGCCAGAATGTAGATCTTCAGGGCCTCCAGCAGCTTGTCGATGGGAGCGGACTCATTGGCACCGTGCATCGGGCCGCCGAACTCGGGGATGGGCAGCTCCGCGTGCTCCGGGCCAAAGCTGACGGCATAGGGGAAGTGGCGTGCATAGGTGCCGCCGCCCATGGTAAACGGGGTGGCGTGGTCGCCCGTCACCTCATTGTAGGTGTCGATGCAGGCCTTGATGGCGGGGGTGTCCGCCTCGATGTAGAACGGCTTGTTCACGCCGATGTCGGTCAGCTCGGCACCGCTGCCAATGGCAGCCCTGATCTGCTTCTCGATGGTCTCGCCGTCGGTACAGGTGGGGAAACGGCTGTCCAGCGTCTGGACGATGCGGCCATTCTCCATATAAATACGCCCGCCAATGATGGTCAGGGGGCCAAAGGGGCCATCAGCGCACTGGATGCCCAGGCCCTCACCGGCCGTGGAGCTGTGCAGCTTCTGGATGGCTTTCAGGTACTCGCGCTCGGCGTCGTTGCAGAGGTTATTGTCCAGCAGGTAGTTGACCACCAGCCCAATGGCGTTCACGGTACCCTCCGGCATGGCGGCGTGGCCGCTCTTGCCCCAGCCGCGGATACGGACGCCGTTGCCCTCCGGCTCCAGCGTGATGTTGGGGGCATTGCTCAGTTTGGTGATATCGGTCTCCACCAGAGCGCTGGCACGGTCCGGCACCGCGTTGTTGGCGACACCGCCCACAAACTCCTTGATCTCGCCATTGCACACCGGGCTGACCAGCTTGCCGTTGAACTGGCCTTTCTCACCGTTGCAGACGGGGAACTCCGCGTCCGGGGTAAAGCAGAAGACGGGAGCTTTGTAGTGCTCCAGATAGTAGTCCACATCGCGCATGTGGGTCTCTTCGTTGTCGCCGACGAGGGCGCGGATGGGATAGCGCAGGGAGACCCCCTCCTCCTTGAGGAACTTCAGGGCATACAGGGTCGCCACCATGGGGCCCTTATCGTCTGCCACGCCGCGGCCGATCATGTAGTTGTCCTTGATCTGCATGGTAAAGGGGTCTGCCGTCCAGCCATTGCCCTCAGGCACCACGTCCACATGGCAGATGGTTGCCAGATACTTTTCCGGGTCCGCGCCCGCCAGCTCGGCATAGCCGATGTGATTTTCACAGTTGCGGGTGGCAAAGCCCATGCCTGCCGCCAGCTCCAAGGTCTTATCCAGGGCTGCACGGGGGCCCACGCCGTAGGGAGCGCCCTCCGCGGGCTCCCCCTCCACGCTGTTGATGGCAACGAGGGCTGCAATGTCCTGCAAGATCTGTTCTTTGTTCGCCGCAATAAACGCGTCGATCTTCTGGTTCAATGCCTGATCCATGTTGGTTCGTCCTTTCTTTGTCGTAAGCGACACATCGTATTCATTCTAGCATATTTCATAGCAGATTGCTAGTCATTTCACTGCAAAAAGCGTGCTCACAGCTCCCAGCAGCCCGGCGCTGGCCAGACCCATGATGATGCCCGCCAGCAGCACGCCGCCCATGCAGGCAATGAGCACATCTTTAAATTTCATATCCAGGATGGAGCCCGCCAGCGTACCAGTCCAGGCACCGGTGCCCGGCAGCGGGATGCCCACAAACAGCAGCAGCGCCACCACCAGGCCACGCCCGGCCTTGGCTTCCAGCGCGCGGCCGCCTTTTTCGCCCTTGTTGATGCAGAAGCGGCAGAACGGCCCGATGACCGGCTTGTGATAGCCCCAAATGAGGAACTTGCGGGCAAACAGGTAGATGAACGGCACCGGGATCATATTGCCCACCACGCAGACGAGGTAGGTGGGCAGGATGGGCAGGCCCAGCCCCAGTCCCACCGGGATGGCACCGCGCAGCTCGACGAGGGGGAACATCGAGATCAGGAAGACCAGCAGGTAATTCTTTATCATAAAAATACTCCTTGTTTACAGGTCGATGACCAGCTCCACCGGGCAGTGATCCGAGCCAAACACCTCGTTGTGGATCTCCGCCACTTTGATCTTATCGGCAACGCGGTTGGAGACAATAAAATAGTCGATCCGCCAGCCCGCGTTCTTCTCCCGGGCATGGAAACGGTAGCTCCACCAGCTGTACTTTACCTCGTCCGGGTGGAGAGCACGGAAACTGTCCGTAAAGCCAGCCGCCAACAGCTCGGTCATCTTGGCCCGCTCCTGGTCGGTAAAGCCGGCGCTCATCCGGTTGGTCTTGGCGTTCTTGATATCCATTTCGGTATGAGCCACATTCAGGTCGCCGCAGAGGATGACCGGCTTTTTTGCGTCCAGCCCCAACAGGTAGGCCCGGAAATCGTCTTCCCACTGCATCCGGTAATCCAGCCGCTTGAGGCCGTCCTGGCTGTTGGGGGTGTAGCAGTTGACAAGATAGAACTCCGGATATTCCAGCGTCAGCACCCGGCCCTCGTGGTCATGCTGGTCGATGCCAATGCCCGTCGTCACGGCCAGCGGCTGGGTCCTGCACCAGCAGGCCGTGCCGCTGTAGCCCTTTTTCTCCGCCGAGTAAGTATATTCTGTGTAGCCTTCCGGCGCAAAATCCGCCTGGCCCGGCTGCATCTTGGTCTCCTGTACCGAAAAGACGTCGGCGTCCAGCGCGGCAAAGCTTGCGGCGAAATCGTGGGTCAGGCAGGCCCGCAGGCCATTGACGTTCCAGCTGATGAGTTTCATGTCCGTTGCTCCAATCTGTAATTTTTCACGTTGTGGTTACGCAATGTATTTCGTTTTCCAGACGCCGCTGCGGAATCGCAGCACAAAGCAGACCACGCGGCAGACCCAGTCCACCACCATGGCGATCCAAACACCAATGGCACCCAGCCCCATATGCACGCCGATAAGGTAGCTGAAACCCAGCCGCCAGATGGCCATGCTGAGGATGGAGGTCATCATGGTAAATTTCACGTCGTTGGCGGCACGCAGGGCGTTGGGCAGCACAAACGAGGCCGGCCAGAGCAGGATCGCAAACCCGGCGTGGATCTGTACCAGCAGGATGGCCAGCTGCATCGTTGCACCGGACAGCGCATAGATGCTTACGATCTGCGGCAGGAACAGCAGAATGGCCCCGTTGAACCCGCCCATGGCGATGTAGGCCCAGACCAGCAGCTTTTTGGTGTAGTACACGGCCTGCTCACTGTCGCCCGCACCGATGCAGCGGCCCACCACCGTGATCATGGCAAGGCCCAGCGCCTTGCCCGGGATGGTGCCCATGCCGTCAAGGTTGTTGGCCACGGCATTGGCCGCGATCTGCACCGTGCCAAAGGTGGAGATCATGCTCACCACCAGAATGCGCCCGGCCTCGAACAGGCTGTTCTCAAAGGCAGACGGGATGCCGATGCCCAGGATGCGCTTTGCCATCTTGCCATCCAGCTTGGTGGTCTTGGGCACGGTGAGGGCGTGGCCTTTCTGGTAGCAGCGGGCCAGAATGAGGGCCGCCGCCACCACGCGGGAAATGACGCTGGGCCAGGCAACACCGTCCACTCCCATTTTCAGGCCAAAGATGCAGACCGCGTTGCCCACGATGTTGATGATGTTCATGAGCACACTGATCTGCATGGAAATTTTGGAGTTGCCCATACTGCGGAAGAGGGCCGCGCCCGCATTGTACAGCGCCAAAAAGGGGTAGCTCAGGGCCGTGATCTTTAAGTACAGCACGCCCGCGTCCAGCACGTCAGCTTCAATGGACCCATAGCAGAGCCGGAGCATGGGCCGGGCCAGCACAAAGCAGAACAGCGCCACACCCGCGCCCAGCAGTGCGCTGAGCAGGATGAGCTGGCCGGAGCTTGCGTCGGCCTTTTTCTGTTCCCGTGCTCCCAGATACTGGCTCACCACCACCGCGCCGCCGGTGGCCAGTGCCGCAAACAGCACGATGATGAGGTTGTTGATCATATCCACCAGGCTGACGCCCGAGATGGCCGCCTCGCCGCAGCGGGACACCATCATGGTATCCGCCATGCCCACTGTCACTTCCAGCAGCTGCTCCACCAGCAGCGGCCCCACCAGCAGCAACAACTCCCGCTGGCTGAATAAAAGCTCTCGCCCGCCAAAGAGCGGCGCTTTTGTACTTTGTTTCGTTTTTTCCCCCATGGGTTTTGTTCCCTCTAAAATATGCTCTCTGATTTTATGCAATACAGGTTTATCTTAGCACAGCGCCCGGTGCTTGTAAAGCGCTGGATGCATCTTCCCACTGCAAAGCCCACCCGGCTTTTGAGGTACATGGCTCCCCGCCGGGAGTGCTGTTCCCCACGCGCCGCTTTCCCCGGTCACTCTTTGCAACATTTTATGGAAAAGTGTGATTTTTCTACTTCTGTAAGAAAAATTTTTCAAAAACCTCTTGCATTTTTCCGGCAAGCGTGCTATTGTTGTATCCAACAGGACAGGCTGTTGAACACAACGTTCCATCCCTGTTTCTGTGTTCTTTCTTCTTTCTTATATATTGCTATTTTCTTCATTTACCTTCTTATCATTTACCCTGTTGTCCCACCGTAGGGACAAAGAAAAGCGATGGCCTACCTGCAAGGGCCATCGCTTTTTCTTTTTGCATTTTTATTGGAAATAAAACCTCTCAGGCCGCGCTTTGGCGCGTCCAGCTGGCCTCCCTCTGTCGCGAACGCGACATCTCCCTCCGGCCGGAGGGAGTCTGTCCTAGCAGGGGAGCCAAATTGCGGAATCACAAATTTTCAAATGCCGTGCGCACGTCGCCGGAGAAGTAGAGGGTTCCCAGTGCACACACCGGGCCATCCCCGCCCAACGCCACGGCCCGGGCCACGCCTGCTTCAATGCTGGGAGCCGCCTCGGCTTTGCAGCCCCGGGCACGGATATGCCCGGCCAGCGTCTCGGCGGGCATCGCGCGGGGAGTGTGGGCCGCTACCGTTACAAACCGCTTTGCCAGCGGGGCCAGCAGGGCCAGCATCTCGTCCACATCCTTGTCTGCCATAATACTGACGAGAAAGACGAACTTTTCGCCGGGGAAGCGGTCTTTCAGGCTCTGCACCGTGGCCCGCATCCCGTGGGCGTTGTGGCTGCCGTCCAGCAAAAACGGCGGGGTATGCCGCAGCAGCTCAAAGCGGCCCGGCCAGCTCACCGTTTCCAGACCCCTGCGGATGGCCTCTTCCGGGATATTCCATCCCCTGCCCCGCAGCACCCGCAAGGCCGTGATGGCCACGGCCGCGTTCCGCGGCTGGTAGCCGCC
>OJNK01001290.1_pt1 | contig 12413 bp, 10 predicted proteins | sample 1597811 | NCBI WGS metagenome assembly OJNK01 (sample SAMN00265073, study PRJEB22529) | human gut metagenome
TTTTGCAAATGGGCGGCATTTTGAGGGAGAACAAACTCCCTCAGTCAAAACCTGACGGTTTTGCCAGCTCCCTCGGGGAGGGAGCCTCTGGCGTGCCCGCAAACTTTGCGCTTACGCCGGAAACTGTACCGCTGTGCCAAAGGCCTCATCCCAGAGGACGACTTCCCCCGGTCAGGGGAAGATGTCACCGTAGGTGACAGGGGAAGTTCGTTCCCAAACCCCTCTGGTGAAAAAGTGGTTCAGAAACGCCCGCAGGCGTTTCTGAACCACAAATGCAAAAAGATTCTTTCCGCTGAACATGGCCAGAGCGCAAGCGGAGGCCATTCCAGACCGTTCCGCCCCTGCATTGCAATCTTTTTCCCGGAATGATACAATAGGACACAGAAAAATTCCCCGCCGCCGGGGGCTTTTCCGGCGGTCCGGCCATAGAAAAAAGGAAGCTGTCATTATGAGCATGAATACCGTACCCGAGCGCCTTGCCGCGCTGCGTGCCGCCATGGCCGCAAACGGCGTGGCTGTTTATCTGATCCCGGTGGGGGACCCCCATGCCAGTGAGTACCTGCCCGCCCACTACACCAGCCTGACCTGGTTCTCCGGGTTCCACGGCGAGAACTCCAACCTTGTCGTCACCCGTACCGGGAGCGCCCTGTGGGCCGATGGCCGGTACTTCGTGCAGGCGGAAAAAGAGCTTGCCGGTACCGAGATCGAGCTGCAGCGCATGGGCGAGCCGGGTGTGCCCACCGTGGAGGAATACTGTGCCGATGCCCTGAACGAGGGGGAGGTGCTGGGTCTGTGCGGCCTGACCGCCAGCACGGCCCTCGTGAACGGCCTGAAAAAGGCACTGGAGAAAAAAGGCGCTTCCATCCGGACGCTGGCCCTTGAGGACGAGCTGTGGACCGAGGGCCGCCCCGCCCTGCCGGACACCCCGGCATGGACCCTGCCGGAGGAGTATGCGGGCTTCTCCCCTGCCCAAAAGCTGGAACAGCTGCGCGGCAGGCTCCGGGAACTGGGCTGCACCGCGCAGTTCGTGGGCAAGCTGGACAATCTGGCATGGCTGCTGAACCTGCGCGCCATGGACATCGAGTGCACCCCCTACGCCATGGCCTACTGCTACGTGACCCCGGACCGGGCGGTGCTGTTCATCAACACAGCCCGCGTGGCCCCGGAAGTCCGGGCAGAGCTGGAAGCAAACGGCGTCACGCTGGCGGAGTATGATGATGTGCTGTCCTGCCTTGCGGCCGAGACCGAGCCGCAGACCGTGCTGGCCGAGACGGCCACCGTCAACTACGCCGTGTATCAGGTGCTGGAACAGAATGCCGCCCTCACCGTGAAGGACGGCACCGACCCGCTGCTGCTGATGAAGGGCGTGAAGAACGAAACGGAGCTTGCCCACACAAAGCAGGCCCATATCCGGGACGCTGTGGCCATGGTGCGGTTCCAGATGGAGCTGGAAAACCGCCTTGCCGCCGGTGAGACCCTGACCGAGCTGACCGTGGACGAGATCCTGCACAAGTACCGCAGTGCGGACGATAAATTCCTTGTGGAGAGCTTTGGCACTATTGCGGCCTACGGCGGCAATGCGGCCATGATGCACTACCACGCCACTCCGGAAGATCACGCTGTGCTGGAAAAGAAGGGCTTTCTGCTGGTGGACAGCGGTGCCACCTACATGGACGGCACCACCGACATCACCCGCACCTATCCGCTGGGTGAGCTGACCGAGGACGAAAAGCGCTTCTACACATGGACCCTGCAGAGCCATATCGACCTTGCCAGGGCTGTTTGGCTGGATTACTGCGAGTGTAAGATGATCGATACCATCGCCCGGGAGCCCCTGTGGCGCCACCTCATCAACTACCGCTGCGGCACCGGCCACAGCGTCAGCTTTGTGGGCAATGTGCACGAGGGGCCCCATGCCCTGAACAGCCGCAACACCACCCGGATGCGCCCCGGCATGGTGGTCACCGATGAACCCGGCGTCTACGAGACCGACCTTGTGGGCATCCGCATCGAGAACGAGCTGGTGTGCATCCACAAGGCGGATAACCAGTACGGCACTTTTCTGGGCTTTGAGCCGCTGACCTTTGTGCCCATTGCCACCTCGCCCATCCTGTCCGGCGTGCTGGACAAAGACGAGCTGGCATGGCTGAACGATTACCACCGTCAGGTGTTTGCAAAGCTGGCCCCGCACCTGAATGCGGAAGAGCGGGTCTGGCTGGCCGAAAAGTGCGCCTCCATCGGCTGCTGAGCCGGATAAAAACAGAAACACCCGGATGCCGTACAGCGGCAGTCCGGGTGTGTGGTTCTCAGAAAAGTAGTGCGCCGTTTTGCCCGCGGAAACAGCCGGTTACAGCCTGCAGGAATGGGCCTGCGGGGTGTCCAGCGGCGGCAGGGTGAACTCGTTTTCGCCAAAAGCGGAGCGCAGAATGGCGGCCCGGGTCTCCGGGTAGATGCCCAGTTCGGTATAGATGCTTTTGTACAGGCCCATCACCCGCCGCCGCAGCCGAAGGATATCGGCGGTGGTCACTCTGGAGTGGGAAACGCTCTGGCTGCACTGCAGGTAATAGTAGCCGATGTCCGGGATGGAAACGGCGGTGCGCACATAGCGCAGGTATTCGGTGTTGAACAGCTGATCTTCCGCAAACAGCTCCTGCCGGAAGCGGATGCCGTGCCCGGCAAGGAGATCCCGGCGGTAGAGCTTATTCCACAGCACACCGTAGTAAAAGGTATTGGGCTTTTCAATCAGCTGCCGGGCGTACTCCTGCCCGGTGTACACCCCGGCGGGCAGATAACCGTAGGCCCGGGTGCGGGGCGGGTTGCGCCGGAGCACGGTGCCCAGCACCTTTTCCCACGGGCGGATGTGCTCCACGTAGTCCTTTGGATACACCATCCAGAAGGGCGCGATCACAAGATCGGCGGCGTGGGTCTCGGCGGCGGTGACGAGCTTTTCGGTAAAGTCCGGGGCAAGCCAGTCGTCGCTGTCCACGAACTGGACGTAGCGGCCATGGGCCAGTGCAAGCCCCTGATTGCGGGTGTCTGCCGCGCCGGAATTGGGCTTGTCCACCAGCGCGATGCGGTGGTCCTGAGCGGCAAGAGCACGGCAGACCGAGAGGGTGCCGTCCTTGGAGCCGTCGTTCAGCAGGATGATCTCGATGCTTTTATAGCTCTGGGCACAGATGCTTTTTACACAGCGGGCAATGCAGCCTGCGGCGTTGTACATGGGCACGATGATGCTGACAAGGGGAAATTCCATAGCGTCTCCTTTTCTCAGATGCGGCTGTGGGTGCGTGCGGCGGCGTCGGAGAGCCGCTGCACCGGGCCGTTGGGCAGGGGGCTTTCAAACAGGCTCAGGTAGATGCCCCGCAGCCGCAGGCGGAACCGGTCGTACACGCCCAGCTGAATGCACATCTGCCGGTAGGCGCGGTACATCCGGTCACGGTGGCGCAGCATGTCTGCCACCCTCACCTGCGTGTGACAGACGCTCTGCGGGTTCTGGATGTAGCAGTAAACGGCCTCGTCGATGGCGGTGAACCGCTGCGCCGCCTGCAGATACCGGGTGTTGAACAGCTGATCCTCGGCGAAAACGACATTTTCAAACCGGATCTGCGCCATCCGGATCAGGTCGCGGCGGTAGAGCTTGTTCCACAGCACGCCGTAGTAAAAGGCGGCGGCATGGCCGGTGAGCTGCCACAGGTAATCCACCTTGCTGTACTCCCCTGCAGGCAGCAGGCTGTATTCCCGGGTGTCATAGCCGCCGTCTCTGCGGGGCACCATCATCCGGTAGGGGGCCAGCACAAGGTCGGCACGGCTGCGCCGGGCAGCTGCCACAAGGTTTGCCGTGCAGCCCGGCAGCAGATAGTCGTCGCTGTCCGCGAACTGGATGTACTCGCCTCTGGCCAGCGCAAGGCCGCAGCTGCGGGTGTCGGCTGCGCCGGTGTTCAGTTTGTCGATCACCCGGATGCGGGGGTCGGCTTCGGCCAGCTTCCGGCAGATGGCAAGGGTGTCATCCCTGGAGCCGTCGTTCAGCAGAAGGATCTCAAGCTCCTGATAGCTCTGGGAGACGATGCTCTCCACACAGCGGGCAATGCAGCCTGCGGCGTTATAGGCGGGCACAATGATGCTGACAAGGGGTTCCGGCATGGCAAAGGTCTCCATTTCTGTTTTTTCGGTGCAGCGAGGTTTCATTTATCATACTCCAGCCCTGCGCAAAAATCAAGGCGGGCGGCTGGCGGAGAGGGGAATGTCGGATGGTCTTTCACATTGCGGTATGCAGCACGGATGCGGCCCTGCGCAGCGGGCTGGAACGTCAGTGCATGGAATATTTTGCCCGGCGGCAGGATGCGTGCATCGTGCAGCAGCTGCCGGACGCAGATGCGCTTCTGCGCCGTGACGCCGAGGGCGAGCGATTCGACCTGTATCTCATAGAGCTGGCAGCGGTGGCGGCTCCGGCCGGGCTTTCGGCGGCTGCGGAGCTGCGCCGCCGGGGCCGCAGGGCTCCGCTGGCCTTTGCGGCCCGCACGGCGGCCCACGCCTACAGTGCCTTCCGGGTGGACGCCATGCAGTATCTGCTGCTGCCGGTGCATCAGCAGGAACTTTCGGCCCTGCTGGCCCGCGCCACCGAGCCGGAGTATGGCCCGGCTCTCACCGTGGCCACGGCTGAGGGCCTGCGGCTGCTGCCCTATGCCCAGCTCGAGTATCTGGAGTGCACCCACCATGTGGTGCGTTTCCACCTGCTCAGCGGGGAGGATGTGATGTCCCTTTCGCTGCGGGTATCCTTTGCCGAGGTGGCAAGGCCGCTTTTGGCGGACGGCCGCTTTTTGCAGCCGCACCGCTCCTATGTGGTCAATCTGGCGGCGGCCCGGCTGCTGACGGCAGGCGAGCTGCAGATGAGCAGCGGTGCGCGCATCCCCATCCCCCGCGGGCGGGAGGGCATGGTGCGCGAGGCCGTCCGCAGCTGGACCGACCGGTAAAATGGCAAACAAAAAAGAGCTGCCTTGTGCAGCTCTTTCTCATGTACGGAAGTTCAGGCCTCTGATTTGGCGTGGCGTTTCTTTTCCTTGTCGGAAGCATCCAGAACACCAAAGCCCCAGCGGTTGGCCATGTCCATGATGATCTTCTGGGGCGAACCGGCGGGATAGGCATTCTCCGAGAATGCGGTCAGGAATTTGTACAGCTGCGGCTGCACCTTGTCGTACAGGCCCAGCTTTGTGTAAAGATCTTTGTAGTAGCGGAACACCTGCAGCTTGTTCTGCACGATGGAAGCCAGATTGATCTGGGTGTGGCAGATGCTCTGAGGGTTCTGCACATAGTGGTAGCCAGCCTTGGGGATGGAAACGAATACGTTGGCGTACAGAATGTATTCCAGATTGAATACCAGATCCTCGGCCCAGCGCACCTCGCTGGTGAACTGCAGATGGTTGTCCATAAGGATGTCGCGGCGGTAGAGCTTGTTCCACAGAACGCTGTAGAAGAAGGATGCGGGCTTTTCCATCAGGCGCAGGGCAAAGGTGTCGCGGTCATAGATGCCCTCGGGCAGAAAACCGTATTCGCGCACATCATCGGGACGCTTTTCCTCGATGCCAAGGTTCTCCTGCAGGTTTTCCAGAGCCTGACCGGCCTTGCAGGAGTTTGCCGGGATCACCATCCAATAGGGTGCGATCACCAGATCGGCATTGTTGGTCTCGGCGGCCGTTACCAGCCGCTCGGTAAAATCAGGCTCGATATAATCGTCGCTGTCCACAAACTGTACGTACTTGCCGGATGCAAGGGTCATGCCGCAGTTGCGGGTGTCCGACACGCCGGAATTGGACTTGTCCACCAAAACGATACGCGGGTCTTTTTCGCGGAACTGCTCACAGACCGAAAAGCTTTCATCTCTGGAACCGTCGTTGACCAAAATGATCTCGATATTCTTCCACGTCTGCGCACAGATGCTCTCCAGGCAGCGGGCAACACTATTCTGCACATTGTACACTGGCACGATAATGCTGACGAGTGGGTTGTTCATGACGGAAGGTCTCCTCTTTACGGATATTATACCTTTATATTTTAAAAATCAAACGGTGTATTCTCACATATCTTACAAAAACAGGGAAATGAGGGCACTGCCCCCTTGGGACAGTCCTGTTTATAATATCATACTCTTATTGATGGCAAAAAGCAAGAGTAATACCCCTTTAATATGAAAAAGAACCGCACCCTGCGGCCCTTTTTTATTACACGGCGGTCCAGTCCAGTGCATCCCACCGGGGGAGGAACTGGCTGCAGACGCGGCGCATCTCCGGCTCGTCGGCGGCAGAGGCGGGGTCCGCGATGCCCACGACGTAAAATCCGGCCCCGTGCGCCGTGGAAGCGGCGTACACTGCATCCTCGCACACCGCACACCGGGCGGGGTCTGCACCGCCCAGACGGCTCATGCATTCAAAGAACACTTCCGGGCGGCTCTTGTGCAGCGCGCCCTGCGCCTCCACGATGAAGGAAAAATACCCGGCAATGCCCAGCCGGGTGAGCACGGTGCGGCACTGGTCGGCCCATGTGTTGGAGCAGATGCACATGCGGGCACCCTCGGCCTGCAGCTTTGCCAGCATCGTGCGCACGCCGGGCTTGAGCTCCACGGTCTCGTACAGCTCGGCGATCACCTCCCGCATCACGGCAAAGTAGCTCTCCTCGGTCAGCGGCAGATCGTATTCCCGGATCAGGTACCGTGCGCCTTCCTGCATCCCCATGCTCAGCAGGGTGGCACGCAGGTCGGCCCGGGGCGTGCGGCCGTAGCGGCGCAGCAGGGCGTCCGGCGCACCCTCCCATACCACGGTCATGCTGTCGGTCAGGGTGCCGTCCATATCAAAGATCCATTGGCTGCAGTGCATGAGAATGCCTCCTTTAAAGTATCCTGACAAGTATACCATGTTTCTTAGCCGGGAGAAAGCCTTCAATTTACAAAAAAAGGGAGAAATTTCTCCGGAAATATGCTATAATCTGAACAAAACCGGAACCAATCAAAGGAGGCGGAGGCAATGGAAGAACGCAGTGTCCCGTGCAGGGCTCTGGTGCTGGCCGGCGGCGGTGCCCGCGGCAGCTATCAGGTGGGTGTGTGGCGCGCGCTGATGGAGCTGGACTGGCACCCGCAGATCATCACCGGCACCAGTGTGGGCAGCCTGAACGGTGCCATGTTCGTGCTGGACCAGTACGAAACGGCGCGGGACATGTGGCTGAGCATCCGCAGCAAGGATGTGATGGAGCTGCCGGAAGAGGATGCCGACCTCTCGGCCCTGCACCAGTTCCTGCGCAGTGTGGTGAAGGCCGGCGGCATGGACGTGACCCCGCTGGAGGAGATCGTGGAGCGGGTGCTGGACGAGGATGCTCTGCGCGCCGCGCCCACCCGCTTTGGCCTTGTCACGGTGGAGCAGCGGGGCCTCAAGGCCCGGGAGCTGACGCTGGACGAGATCCCGGCAGGAAAGGTCAAGGACTACCTGATGGCCTCTGCCGCCTGCTTCCCTGCTCTGCGGGCGCGGGACATCGACGGGGTCAAGTTTCTGGATGGCGGCTACAGCGACAACATGCCCACCGGCCTTGCCAAACGGATGGGCGCAGAGGAGCTGGTGTGCGTGGACCTTGAGGGGGTGGGCATCACCCGCCCGAACCTCACCGGCCTGCCCACCGTCATGGTGCGCAGCTACTGGGAGCTGGGGGACATCCTGCACTTTGACCCGGACACTGCCCGCCGCAACATTGAGCTGGGCTACTACGACACCCGCCGCGCTATGGGATATCTGCGGGGGTGTGCCTATGCGGTCTCCTGTGACGCCCAGAGCTGCGCGGACGCTGCTGCCTTCCATGCAAAATTTGAGCGGGTGCAAAAGCAGGTGCGGGAGAAATACCCCGTCACCCTGACGGCGGACGCCGCCCTGCTGCTGGCCAACATGAAGGATGCGGACCTTGCCCCGCTGGAAGCTGCCGCCGAGGATGTGGGCGTGAGCCCTACCGGCTACTATACCACCCACACCCTGTGCGATGCGTTCCTTGCAAAGTGCGATCAGGCACGGATGCAGAGCTTTGCACCGCTGTTTGAGGGCAGCGCCGATGCGGCGCGGGCTGCGCTGGCGGCATTGCTGCCCAATACCTTTCTGCAGGCGCTGGTCTGGCACACCCTGACCGTGCCGGAAGCGGAACTTTTGCCGGAGGTGAACCAGAATGAAGATCTATAAAGGTTTCTGTGCCTCGCCGGGCCTTGTGCTGGGTCAGGTGAGCCGGTTGGAGCACCATGTGGAGACCACGACCGTGGGCCCCTTTAAACCGTCCCGGGAGCTGCAGCTGCTCACCGATGCCATCCGCACCGCGCAGGACGAGCTGGAATCCATGGCAGACCGCGCTGCGCCCAGCGAGCAGGCCATCTTCCAGTTCCAGAGCATGATGCTGGACGATGAGGGCATGATGAACGAGGTGCGTTTCTGCATCAATGCGGGTGTTGGCGCCGCTGCGGCCATGAATCAGGTGGGCCAGCGCTACGCCGACCAGCTGGCCAACATGAAGGATAACCCCTACATGCAGCTGCGCAGCGTGGATATTCTGGACGCCACCCGGCGGGTCATCAACATCATCACCAACCGCCCCCGCATGTGGCTGGCGCTGGACCACCCGGTGATCCTTGCCGCAGAGCGGCTGATGCCCACCGACCTGTTCAGCGTGCCCTCCGGCATGATTTTAGGCATCATCACGGCAGAGGGCAGCGGCCAGAGCCACGCGGCCATCATTGCCCGGGCAATGAATATCCCGGGCATCGTGCAGGTGGGCCGGGATTTTCTGGACGACTGCGACGGCCGCACCGTGATTTTGGACGCCACCGGGGGCCAGTGCACGCTGGACCCGGACGCTGCCGCCCGCCAGCAGGCCGAGACCCGCATCTGTGAGCTGCAGCGGGAGAACGAAGAGATGGGGCAGCTGCATGCTCTGCCCAACAGGACAAAGGACGGCCAGCCCTTTGAGCTGCTGGCCAACTGCTTTGGGCCGGAGGACATCGACACGGCCATGCAGTCCGGCGCGCAGGGCGTGGGCCTGCTGCGCACCGGCTACATGATGCTGCCGGGCCGCATTCTGGACGAGCAGGAGCAGTATTTCTTCTACTGCTCCTGTCTGGCGGCGGCGCAGGGCCGGCAGGTGACCGTGCGCACCTTCGACTTTGGCTCAGACCGCACCATTTCCGACGCCTATCAGGGCCTGCAGTCCTCCAAGCTGGGGCTGCGGGGCATCCGCAACAGCCTGCGCCAGCCCCGCCAGTTCGAGACGCAGCTCTGCGCGCTGATGCGCGCTGCCGCCCGGGGCCCGCTGCAGGTGATGTTCCCCATGGTGACGACGGTGGAGGACTGGGACGCCGCCATGCGCGTGGTGGAGCGCTGCCGGGAGCATCTGCGGGAGCGGGGCGTGCCCTTCAAGGAGGATACCAAGTTCGGCGTGATGCTCAGTGTGCCTGCCGCCTGCCTGACGGCGGAGGAGTTCGTGGCGCACGGGGTCGATTTTCTTGTGGTCGGCACCAACGACCTGACCCAGTACACCCACGCCGCCGACCGGGAGCTTGCCAGCGCGGAGCACTACTACCGCCCGGCCAGCAGCGCCATGAAAAAGCTCATCACCATGGTGATGGACGCCGCCAGAGAACGGGATGTGCCGGTGACCATCTGCGGCCTTGCGGTGGGCAACCCGGCCAACACGGTGCAGTATCTGCAGCTGGGCCTGCGCAGCTTCTCGGTGAGCCCGCAGAACCTTTTGAACGTGAAGAAAGCTCTGCGGGAAGCAGAGACATAAACCCTGAAAATAACAAAAAAGCAGCTGCAACGCAGCTGCTTTTTTGTTACTCCAGATCCCCGGTCAGGGTCATGATGGACGCAAGGACTGCCAGCGGGGCGGTCTCGCACCGCAGGATGCGGGGGCCAAGGCCCACCGTTCTGGCACCGGCCTTTGCGGCCATTTCGGCTTCCTCGGCGGCAAAGCCGCCCTCGGCTCCGGTCACGATGGCAATTTTCCGCTTTCTGCCGTCGGCAGGCGCGGTCTCGGCCAGCAGCTGGCGCAGGGGCGCGCCGCCGCACTCGTAGCAGAACAGCACAAGGTCATACTGGTCAAAGGTGCGGCACACGGCCCCGAAGTTCGGCAGCGGCAGGGCCACATCCGGCAGAACGCCCCGGCCGCACTGCTTGGCGGCTTCCGCTGCAATGCGGTTGTAGCGCTCGTTTTTCTGCTCCTCTTTTTTGGGCGCGGCCACGCAGTACCGGCTGAAGAAGGGGATAAAGTGGGCTGCGCCCAGCTCCACCCCGTGCTTGATGATCTGTTCCAGCTTGTCCTGCTTGGGATAACCGGCCAGCAGGGTCACTTCCACGCCGGGTTCGGCGGCGCTGGGATAGCCCGGCTCCACCCGGAACTCCACGCACTCGTCCCCAAAGCCGGTGATGGTGGCGGTGTATTCCACGGCGTTGCCGTCGCATAAAATAACGGTATCGCCCAGCCTTGCGCGCATCACGCGGGCAAGATGGTGGGCATCGGCCCCGCGCAGGGTGGCGGTGCCGTCAGAGATCTCAGTGGTAAAATAACGGTGCGGCATAAAATCTCCTTACGCTTTCTTGCAGACGATGCACTCCCAGCCGCGCTTCTCCTTCACTTCCACAACGGCAAGGCCGGCCTTTTCCAGGCCTGCGATCACTTCGTCCTTGCGGCTGTCGATGATGCCGCTGGCAATAAAGGTGGCACCCTCTGCCATCAGGCCCGGCACGGCGGGAGCCAGAGACAGGATGGCGTTGGCCACGATGTTGGCGGTGATGATGTCGTATTTGCCGCTGGCCTTGTCCGAAAGGTCGCCCACCAGCACGGTCAGCTTGTCCTGCACGCCATTCAGGGCGGCGTTCTCCCCGGCGGTGCGCACCGCCACAGGGTCGATGTCCACGCCCTCGGCCACGGCAGCGCCCAGCTTCAGCGCCGCAATGGCAAGGATGCCGCTGCCGGTGCCGATGTCCAGCACCCGCTCGCCGCCGGTCACCCGCTCGTCCAGCGCTTCCATGCACAGGCTGGTGGTCTCGTGGCCGCCGGTGCCGAAGGCAAGGCCCGGGTCAAGGATCAGCTTTACCCGGTCGGTGTCGTACTGCTGCCACGAGGGCACCACCGCCAGCCGTTTGCCGATCTCCAGGGGGTGATAATACTTGCGCCAGCCGTTCTGCCAGTCCTCCTGCTCCACGCCCTCGGTCTCTGCGGTGTAGGCGATGCCGGCGGCTTCCATGCGGGCGGCAATGAGGGCCAGCGTCTCCACGGGGGAAGCGCCCGGCTCCAGATACATATGGATGATAACGGTGTCGCGGGGCTTGTCCAGCAGCTCCTGCTCGATCAGATCCACATGGGCGATCTCGGCCACCTGCTGCTCGATGTCGCTGTAGTCTTCGATATAAATACCGCCCTCGGCGATCATGGTGGCAACGGCTTCGGCGTTGTCGGCATCGGCCTTGGCCACGGTCAGGCGGATATCAGTCCATTCCATAAAGTAAACCTCCTTCGGTTTCCGGCTTTTCTTATAATAGTATAGTACCCGATTCGGCTGTGGGATGCAAGCCTTTGGGCAAAATGTACGCAAAAAGAAAGGAATTTTCAACATAAAGACGGTGCGCGTGCGGAAAAGCCAAAAATTATCGACTATAAAGCCGGTAAATAAGGACTTTTGACGCATTTTGATAGAAAAAATGAGAAAGGGGCTTTCTTTTCTTTCGAAAATATGTTACTATTCTATTACAGAATTATGGACAGCCGACAACCAGAGGCGTCTGTAAACACAAACATTTCTTAAGGAGGAATGTGCTTTATGATGAAGTATCTCCAGAAACTGGGCAAAGCATTGATGCTCCCCGTCGCGGTCCTGCCGATCTGCGGCATCCTGATGGGCCTCGGTTATGCCCTTGCTCCGGGCGTTATGGGCGTTCCCGGTGCTGCAACCTCCGGTGCAGCTTACACCGTTGGCTTCCTGCTGGTCAAGGCAGGCGGCGCTCTGATCGATAACATGGCATGGCTGTTTGCCATTGGTGCCGCTGTCGGCCTTGCTGACAACGACGGCACCGCAGGTCTGGCCGGTCTGGTCAGCTTCCTGATGATGCAGCAGCTGCTGAACCCCGGCGTGGTCGGCATGGTCCGTCACCTGGAAGAAGGCACTGCTACCTACATCGCCTTCCAGAAGGTCGCCGGCAACTCCTTCATCGGCATTCTGGCCGCTGTCGTGGGCGCTGCCTGCTACAACAAGTTCAAGGATATCCAGCTGCCTGACTGGCTGGCCTTCTTCTCCGGCAAGCGCTTCGTTGCAATCGCTACCGGTCTGATCTCCATTCTGGTGTCCGTTGTTCTGCTGTTCGTCTGGCCCGTCATCTTCGACGCTCTGGTCGCCATCGGCACCG
>OJNK01001292.1_pt1 | contig 12397 bp, 8 predicted proteins | sample 1597811 | NCBI WGS metagenome assembly OJNK01 (sample SAMN00265073, study PRJEB22529) | human gut metagenome
CGGGGTCGCAGGAGACGTAGACGACGCGCGTGGGGCGCATGGCGGCGATGGTCGTAATAACGGCGGCATCGCAGCCCTTGCGCGGAGGGTCGATGACGATGACATCGGGGCGCTCGCCGCGCTCGTAGAGGATGCGCGCGGCGTCTTTGGCGTCACCGCAAAGGAACTCGGCGTTCGTGACATGGTTGTGCGCGGCGTTTTTGCGGGCATTTTCAACAGCGGAGGGGATAATCTCCGCGCCGATGAGCTTCTTCGCGCGGCTCGCCATGGAAAGTCCGATGGTGCCGGTGCCGCAGTAGAGGTCAAGCAGCGTTTCCGCACCTGTAAGCCCGGCGTACTCTGCGGCCTTGTTGTAAAGCGCCTCCGCCTGCGTGCGGTTCACCTGATAAAACGCGTGGGGCGAAATTTCAAACTCCAGCCTGCAGAGCGTATCGCGGATCGTGGGCTTGCCCCACAGCGTGCGCAGCTCGCGACCCAAAACGACATTTGTGCGCTCGCGGTTGATGTTTAACACAATGCCGGTAATTTCCGGCACAGCCTCGCGCAGCATTTTGACGAGCAAGTCTTCCCCGTGCAGCTTTGCGCCGTTCGCGACGATGCACACGAGCACCTCACCGCTCTTTTCGCCACAGCGCATGTAAAGGTGGCGCAGAACGCCGCTGTGCGCCGCTTCATCGTAGATGCTCTCCCCGCTCAGTTTTTGCCACGCGCGGAACGCTTCCGCCGCGCGATCAAACACCTCGGGCTGCAAAAGGCAGGTGTGTGTGTCGATGATACGGTGGGAATTCACGGCGTAAAAGCCCATTTGCATTTCGCCGTTTTTGGAAAGTCCGATGGGCAACTGGCATTTGTTGCGGTAGCGCGTGCGGGACGGCGCGCCGAGGATCGGCTCCATGGGGATATTTTCAAAGCCGCCGATGCGCTCCAATGCGTCGCGGACACGCTGCGTTTTGATCTTCAGCTCCGCTTCATACGTGATGTGGCGATAAACGCAGCCGCCGCACGGGCCTGCAATGGAGCAATCCGGTGTGGTGCGATCGGGCGACGGCGTAAGCAGCTCCTCGAGCCGCCCGAATGCGTACTTTTTGAGGACTTTTACGACGCGCACGACGCAGCGGTCGCCCACGGCGGTACCGGGCACGAACACAGCCATGCCATCTGCGCGGCAGATGCCGCTGCCCTCGGCGGTCATGGCGGTGATCTCCGCTTCAAACAAATCATTTTTCTTTATCATGGAAAAACCTCCGTCAAACACAAAATTCTCTTTTTCATGCATAAAGCAGAGAATATGCGGGTAATTTAAGGGTGAGATACGATTTCAAACGGCTTATGTGGAAAAACGCGGTCAATTTATATGTGCAAAATATACACAAATTTTTATTTTGATTTGTGCGACAATAGCAAAAGGGAGATTGTTTCAGAAACCGTTGACAATCGATATTTCAGTCGCTATAATAGAGACATAACAAATGACAACGAGCTCTGCGGTAAACGTTACCGCGACTTTTCAATACAACTCCTCCCCAAAAGAGAGCAAAAGGCGAGATTCATTTCTCGCCTTTTGCTCTTTTCTGTATTATTTTTTCTCTTTTCTGCATTACTTTTTACAGAAGGCTTTTGAAGTCTCCGTAAAAAGCGAAAAGAGCGGTAAAATCACGAAACGACGTTCTGCGGCGTGCCGTTCTGGAACGCTTTCAGGTTATCGGCGACAGTCTTAATGAGACGGACGCGCGCGTCTCGGGACGCCCACGCGATGTGCGGCGTGACGATACAGTTTTGGGCGGTGAGCAGCGGGTCATCCTTTTTCGGCGGCTCGTGCACAAGGACGTCAAGCCCCGCTCCGGCGATGCGGCCACTATTCAGCGCCTCGGCAAGGGCAGCTTCGTCCACAACTGCGCCGCGCGCCGTATTGATAAGGAACGCAGTGGGCTTCATCAGGTTAAGGCGCTCCGCATTCACAAGCCCGCGGGTCTCGTCCGTGAGCGGGCAATGCAGCGAGACGACATCAGCATTTTTGAAAAGCGCGTCGAGCTCCGCCCACTGATAACGCTCGGGCAGCTCCCGTTTCGTGCGGCTGTACACGAGAATTTTCATGCCGAGCGCCGCGCCGAGCTTTGAGACGGTCTGCCCGATATGTCCGAAGCCGACGATGCCGAGCGTTTTGCCGTACAGCTCAAACAGCGGGTGCGTGCTGTGGCTCATCGTTCTGGCCTTATCCCAGTCGCCGCCGCGGGTGGCGGCGCTTATTTTTTCGGTGTGATTGCACAGCTCCAAAAGCAGCGCAAACGCCTGCTGCGCGACGGTCTCCACGCAATAAAGCGGCACATTACACACGGTGATGCCCAGTTCTCCTGCGGCTTTGACATCGACAGTATTATACCCCGTTGCAAGAAGGCCGATAAAGCGCAGCTTCGGCAATTTCTGCATGATTTCGCGGCTTATAACATTGCGGTTCAAGATGACAGCTTCGGCGTCCTTTGCGCGTTCTACGATTTCTTCGGGCTTAGTGGAGTCATACACGGTGACGCTGCCGAGCGCCCTGAGCGGCGCCCACGAGACGTCGCCGGGGTTTGTAGAGCCGCCGTCCAAAATAACGATATGCATAGCGAGATCCTTTCTGTTTTCATTTTTTATCCTACATGTAAAAATGTGTCATAGCTCTTTCTAACGGCCGTTTCTGACCGCCGTTTAAAAAACCCCTTGATAGGGTTTCTTACGGCTGAACAGTCCCCCGGACTGTTCGGGCTCGTCGTTTCTTTCGCTTGCTATTATACCGCGTTTTATTTTTTGTGTCAACGAATTTGCGCGCCGTTTGTCAAAGGATTTTGTCATCTTCTACACATATTTGCAGTTTTTAAAACTTAGAATTGCAATTTCACAAAAATCCGATTATAATAATTCTGTTAAGCGGGAAACGTTTTCACGGCGTTTGCCGCCTGTGTATTTTCGGCAGATAAACTGAACACAAACAGCAGAATACCGCGGTTTGCGGAGGAACGGGGGACTTCTATGAACTACGATCGAACACCATTTGAAACGGACAAGCCCGGCGAGGAATGCGGTGTTTTCGGCGCATACGATTTTGACGGACACGACATTTCTTCTTCCATTTATTACGGATTATTCGCCTTGCAGCACCGCGGACAGGAAAGCTGCGGCATCGCCGTCAGCGACACCGAGGGCCCCAAAGGCAAGGTGGATTACTACAAGGACATGGGCCTTGTAAATGAGGTCTTCGACGAGGAGCGTCTCAATCGCCTGCACGGCAATATCGGCGTGGGCCATGTGCGCTACTCCACCGCCGGCGCGAGCAACCGCGAAAACGCGCAGCCGCTCATCATCCACTATATCAAGGGCACGCTGGCCGTAGCGCACAACGGCAACCTGACAAATGCCGTTGACCTCCGCGAAAAACTAAAGTACAGCGGCGCTATTTTCCAAACGACCATCGATTCCGAGACGATTGCCTACTACATTGCACGCGAGCGCGTACAGACGAAAAACGTGCAGGAGGCCGTCAGCCGCACGATGGACAAAATTGAGGGTGCCTATGCCCTCGCGGTCATGTCCCCCCGCAAGCTGATCGGCGCGCGCGATCCCTATGGCTTCAAGCCCCTATGTATCGGCAAGCGCGACAACACGTATTTCCTCTCCAGCGAGACCTGTGCGCTTGACGCCGTGGGCGCGGAATTCGTCCGCGACGTAGAGCCGGGCGAGATTGTCACCATCACGCCGAACGGCATTCTCTCCGACAAATCGCACTGCCTCCCCGCCGAAAAGCAGGGGCGCTGCATTTTTGAGTACATTTATTTCGCCCGCCCGGACAGCCGCATTGACGGCATCAACGTATATTCCGCACGTCTGCTTGCCGGCCGTTTCCTCGCGAAAGATTCCCCCGTGGATGCGGACATCGTCGTCGGTGTGCCGGAATCCGGCAACGCGGCAGCACAGGGCTACGCCATGGAATCCGGCATCCCCTACGGTACGGCATTCGTGAAAAACAACTACGTCGGCCGCACATTCATCAAACCGAAGCAGAGCAGCCGTGAATCCAGCGTGCGCGTTAAATTAAATGTCCTGCGCGAGGTTGTCAAGGATAAGCGCGTCATCCTCATCGATGACTCCATCGTGCGCGGCACAACGAGCGACCAGATTGTGAACATGCTGAAAGACGCCGGCGCAAAAGAGGTGCACATGCGCATCAGCTCGCCCCCGTTCCTGTGGCCGTGTTACTTCGGCATCGATGTGCCGGAGCGCCACCAGCTTATCGCCTATAATCACACGGTCGACGAGATCTGCAAGGAGATCGGCGCAGATACGCTCGGCTATTTACGTTTAGAGCGTCTGCTGGAAATGGTGAACGGTCTCGGCATCTGCACGGGATGCTTTACGGGCAACTACCCCATTCCCGCACCGGAAGAAGACATTCGCGGCGAATACGAAGCGTAATGCGTCTCTGTCGCCGAAAAGGCTCTGCTCACAAACGCGTGGTGGATTATCGTCATTCCCGGCGTGTTCCTCATCGCAACACGCCTTTGCATCACCAGCCTCGGCAGTACCCTGCAAACGGGTTCGAGCCGCCGCCACAGCAATTTGTAAAATCGAATTTACCTGTATACACAAAAACGCTCCCGGCATAAATGTAGATGTCCATAAAACAGCATCAGTCCCGGCAGTAATGTCTGCCGGGATTGTTCTTGCCGTACATTGAAGCCATATGATATGATTAAACAGACTGATAAACTTGAGTTTATTTGATTAAGGAGAATTGAAAATAATGTTGGAATTAAAAAGATTGTCAGTTGATGATGGCTTAGATATTTACACAATGCTGCAAGAGATCCCTGCTGAAGAAAATGGATTAATTAACAAAGCCAACGGATTAACATTTGATGAGTATAAAGAATGGCTGATTGTAAAACAGAGGGATTCTGAGCAAGAAGGGATTGTGGATGGTTGGAAAGTGCCTTCTACAACTTTTTGGCTATATGCTGATGGTATTCCGGTTGGATTTGGTTCTGTCAGACATTTTTTGACTGAGGCACTGAGAAAAGCAGGAGGAAATATCGGGTACGGAATTGCACCAGCGTTTCGTGGAAAAGGATATGGAAAAGAACTGCTGAGATTATTGCTTAATGAAGCGAAAGAAATGGGAATAGATAAAGTGTTAGTAACCATTCTTTTAGATAACATAGCATCTCAAGCTGTGGCAATAGCAAACGGAGGTGTTGTTACTGAAAGAACTGACGAGAGAGTTTTCATTTGGATTGATACTAAGAAATAAAAAGGAAAATCAATTCCAATTTGTCAAACAGTAAGGGCGCACTTCTATACACCATTCGGTGTAGTGCGGTAATGTGCGATTTTGCACCGCATCCAAGCCTCCCGCGTCAGAGGGAGCCATGGATATTCCAGCCCTAACATAAAAAAAGAATCCGACCTTTGATTGCAGCCATAGGTCGGATTCATTTTTTTATGAGCAACCAGCTAAAAACCGGGAGCATTTTTCGTTTCGTGTTTTAGCAGCAAAGGTGCCGCTTCAAAAACAGTCTACTGTATAAGGTTTTTATTCCGCCTTGGAAAGCAGTCCGTCGATGAACTGACGGGCGAGTCTCGCGGAGCGGTTGCCACGCTCCAGCGCAAAGCGCTCGGCGAGCAACTCCAGTTCCTGCGTCGGCATATCGATGCCGTTTTCCTCCGCAAGGTGGCGCACGATGTGCAGGAACGTGTCCTTGTTCGGCTTGCTGAACGTCACGTGGATGCCGAAGCGCTCGGAAAGCGATGCGAGCTCCTGCATCGTATCGTTGCGGTGAATGTCATCGCCCTCACGGTCGGAGAACTTCTCCTTGATGATATGGCGGCGATTACTCGTCGCGTAGATTGCCACGTTCTGCGACTTCGCCGTAACGGAGCCCTCCAGCACCGCTTTCAGTGCATTGAAGTTATCGTCGTCCTTGAGGAACGAAAGGTCGTCGATGAACAGAATAAACTTCAGCGGGTTCGCAGAAAGCTCATCGAGAATTTTCGGGATCGACTGTAACTGATCCTTGCGCACCTCGATGATACGCAAACCCTCGCGCCACAGCGCATTGACGACGGCTTTCACCGTAGACGATTTACCCGTACCGGCGTCGCCCGTCAGCAAAATGTTCGCTGCGGGTTTACCCTCAAGCAGCGCCTTTGTGTTATCGATGATGATCTGTCGCTCGCGGGCGTAATCCACAAGGTCGGAAAGCTCCGTCTTGTCCGGGTTGCTGACCGGCACGATCTCGGCATTCTCGCCAAGGTAGAACATACGGTTTTTGGCGTAAATGCCGTAGCCGTACTTGCCGATGTTCTCGGTGCGCTCTGTGTAGCACGCTTTAATGTCCGGCGCTTCGCTGACAAAGCCGGGTAAAAAGCCCCTATACTCCATCGCGCTGCGCAGCGTTTCCGGCGTGAGCTCCGCCGTCATCTGCAGCGTTTTAAGCTCTTCCAAAACGGCCTCGCGCAGGTAAGCGGGAATCTCTTCCTTTTTGCCCACGGCCTGCACGTAGACGTTTTCGCTGTTTTCGCAGATTTCGCGCACATATGCGCCGAGTATGCCGCCGTTTGCGCGGTACAGCGCAGAGACGAACGACGCATACAGCGCCGGGGACGGCTCTGCGAGATACTTACGCAGACTATTTATAACCGCATCTTCCTGTAATTCTCTGAACACCGCCAGCGTGGAAAGGCGGATGCTCAACTCCTGTAAACTACCCATCAGTTCAAAATCGCCCCCGAAGCACCGCTGGAGACCAGCGCCGCATAGCGCTTCAGGTAGCCGGAAAGCTCTTTCTTCTTCGGCACAAAGTTCTTCATGCGTTCATTGAGGACAGCCTCGTCCACCTTCAGCTCAATTTTGTTCTCCGGAATATTGATGCTGATGATGTCGCCTTCCTCCACAACGCCGATGGGGCCGCCGGAAGCCGCTTCCGGAGAAACATGGCCGACGCACGCACCGCGCGTTGCGCCGCTGAAACGGCCGTCCGTGATGAGCGCCACGCTGTTGCCGAGACCCATGCCCATGATAGCAGAGGTCGGGTTCAGCATCTCGCGCATACCAGGGCCGCCCTTCGGACCCTCATAGCGGACGACAACGACGTCGCCCGGTACGATCTTGCCCGCGTTGATGGCCGCCTGTGCGTCCTCCTCGCTCTCAAACACGCGTGCCGGGCCTTCATGCACAAGCATCTCCGGCAGAACGGCAGAGCGCTTTACAACGCTGCCCTCCGGCGCAAGATTACCGCGCAGCACGGCGATGCCGCCGGTCTGGCTGTACGGATTCTCGATGGGACGGATAACGTTGTGGTTCAGGTTCACGCAATTCTTGATGTTCTCGCCGACGGTCTTGCCAGTCACGGTTATGCAGTCCGTGTGCAGCAGACCCTTTTTGCTCAGCTCGTTCATCACAGCGTACACGCCGCCCGCTTCGTCAAGCTCTTCAATGTACGTTCTGCCCGCCGGTGCCAGATGGCACAGGTTCGGGGTCTTTTCGCTGATCTGGTTTGCGATGTCGAGGTTGATCTCGATGCCGCACTCGTGCGCGATGGCCGGCAGATGCAGCATACTGTTCGTGGAGCAGCCGAGTGCCATATCGACCGTAAGAGCGTTCATAATGGCGTCCTTTGTCATGATGTCACGCGGGCGAATATTCTTTCTCAGCATATCCATGACCGCCATGCCTGCGTGCTTTGCAAGTTCGATACGTGCGGAATATACCGCCGGGATGGTGCCGTTGCCGCGCAGACCCATGCCGAGGGCTTCAGTCAGGCAGTTCATGGAGTTTGCGGTGTACATGCCGGAGCAGGAGCCGCATGTCGGGCAGGTCTTGCACTCATATTCGCGCAGCTTTTCTTCGGTAATCTTACCGGCGTTGAATTCGCCCACCGCCTCCGAAATGGAGGAGAAGCTCGTTTTTGCACCGTCTACGTGGCCCGCAAGCATCGGGCCGCCGCTGACAAACACCGTCGGCACGTTAAGGCGCGCCGCCGCCATTAAAAGGCCCGGCACGTTCTTGTCGCAGTTCGGCACCATGACGAGCGCATCAAAGCCGTGTGCCAATGCCATGGCTTCGGTGGAATCCGCAATGAGGTCGCGCGTGACGAGCGAATACTTCATGCCGGTGTGGCCCATTGCAATGCCGTCGCATACCGCGATCGCCGGGAAGACAATCGGCGTGCCGCCTGCCATCGCAACGCCGATCTTTACGGCGTCCACAATCTTATCGATATTCATGTGGCCCGGGACGATCTCGTTATAGGAGCTGACGATGCCGACGAGCGGACGTTCGATCTCCTCCTCCGTGAGGCCCAGGGCATGGTACAGCGCACGGTGCGGCGCGTTCTGCGTACCGATTTTCAGAGAATCACTTTTCATTTTATTTCCTCGATCCGTGAAATTTTGGCTGTGGCGCGGCGTCCCACATGGAAAAACGCGCCGTGTGTAAATAGGGTTTAAGCCATAGAGGAAAACTCCCCTATGGCTATCCCCTTAAAACAGATTCCGTTCAAATCAGTTGTTGATGAGCTTATCCTCGTCGCTCCAGCTGTACAGCTTGCGGATATCCGCGCCCACAGCCTCGCTCGGATGCTCGGAAGCCAGCTTGCGCATTGCGTTGAAGTGTACCTGGCCGCCTGCGGAAGACATGTCGAGCAGGAAGTCCTTTGCGAAGGTGCCGTCCTGAATGTCCTTCAGGATCTTCTTCATGGTCTTCTTCGTCTCCTCGGTGATGATCTTCGGGCCGGTGATGTAATCGCCGTACTCTGCCGTGTTGGAAATGGAGTATCTCATGCCGGCAAAGCCGCTCTGGTAGATGAGGTCAACGATGAGCTTCATCTCGTGGATGCACTCAAAGTACGCGTTTCTCGGGTCGTAGCCTGCCTCAACCAGCGTCTCGAAGCCGGCCTGCATCAGAGCGCAAACGCCGCCGCAGAGAACTGCCTGCTCGCCGAAGAGGTCGGTCTCGGTCTCGGTACGGAACGTGGTCTCCAAAACGCCTGCTCTTGCGCCGCCGATACCGAGTGCATATGCGAGGCCGATGTCCCAAGCGTCGCCCGTTGCATCCTGCTCGACCGCAATGAGGCACGGTACGCCCTTGCCTGCCTGATACTCGCTTCTGACCGTGTGACCCGGGCCCTTCGGCGCGATCATGATGACGTTGACGTTCTTCGGCGGCTTGATGCAGCCGAAGTGAATGTTAAAGCCGTGTGCAAATGCCAGGGTCTTGCCCTCGGTCAGGTTCGGCTCAATGCTCTCTTTGTACAGTGCAGCCTGCTTTTCATCGTTGATGAGAATCATGATGATGTCCGCAGCCTTTGCAGCCTCGGCGCTCGTCATGACCTTGAGGCCCTGTGCCTCGGCCTTTGCCCAGCTCTTGGAGCCTTCATACAGACCGACGATAACGTCAACGCCGCTGTCCTTCAGGTTCAGTGCATGTGCGTGACCCTGCGAACCGTAGCCGATGATGGCAACGGTCTTGCCTGCGAGCTTCTGCAGATCGCAATCCTGCTGATAAAAAATTCTTGCCATGATAAATTACCTCTTTCTGTGCATGAATTGGTATGTTAATTTAAATGGACAAACTAAATTAGAAATTGATGGCCTGACGGATCGTCGTGCTGCCCTTTTCAAGGGAAACATTGCCGGTGCGGCAGATCTCAAGGATCTCGTAGTCGCGCATCAAATCGACGAATTCATCGATTTTTCGCGATTCGGAGGTCAAGCAAAGCATCAGGGAATCCTTGGAGTAATCCATGGTCTTCGCGCCGAACGCGTCCGCCGCGGCAAGGATGTCACTGCGCGTTTTGGAATCGTTTTTCAGCTTAATGAGCATCAGCTCGCAGCTGACGGAGGTGTCCGGGGTAAACTCTTTAATGGAGCAAACGTCCGGCAGCTTATAAAGCTGGTTCACGAGCTGCTGCTTCTGCGTCTCGCCGCCCTCAAACGTGACGGTGATGCGGGAAAGCGCGTTCGATTCCGTTTCGCTGACGGTCAGAGAAATGATGTTGAACTGACGTCTTCTGAACATGCTCGTCACACGGTTCAGCACGCCGAACTGGTTATTGACCAGAACCGCTACGGTATATCGATTCATCTCATTCACCCACCTTCATGATAATATCATCCATGCTGCCGCCCGGCGGGAGCATGGGCAGGACGAATTCGTCCTTATCGATTCTGCAATCGATGACATACGGGCCGTCGCAGCTGATCGCGTGCTCAAACGCCTTGTCGAGCGCCGCCACGGTATCAACAGCCTCGCCGTCCGCGCCGAACGCGCGCGCAAGCGCCACAAAGTCAGTCTTGCGGTCGAGAATCGTGTTGGAATAGTGCTTATTAAAGAACAGCGTCTGCCACTGACGCACCATGCCGAGCACGCCGTTATTCATCAGAAGGATGACAACCGGCACGTTGTAGGTTACGGCAGTGGTGAGTTCGTTGAGACACATGCCGAAGCTGCCGTCGCCCGTGACGAGCACGCTGCGCTCGCCAGTGCCGACCGCCGCACCGATGGCCGCACCGAGGCCGAAGCCCATGGTGCCGAGGCCGCCGCTGGAAATGAAGCGGCGCGGCTTTTTAAAGTTCACGTTCTGCGCCGCCCACATCTGGTGCTGGCCGACGTCCGTTGCAACGGCGGTATTCTCGCCGAGGTGCTTGTTCAGCGTCATGATCGCGTTGCGGGGCGTAAGACCCGGGCGAATATCGAGATAATCGTTTTCGGTTTCTTTTAAGGCTTTTACAGCCTTTTCCCAGTCGGGCTTCTGCTCTGCGTTAACGAGCGGAATGAGCTTTTGCAGCGTCAGCTTCACGTCGCCGCGCAGGCCGCAGGCGGAGTTCACGGTTTTCGAGAGCTCGGAGCCGTCCACGTCAATATGGATGATCTGCGCAAGCTTCGCAAACTTCTCGCGGTTGCCCGTCACGCGGTCGTTAAAGCGCACGCCGAGCGAAATGATGAGGTCGGCGTCGTGCATCGCCATGGAGGAAGCGTAGTGGCCGTGCATGCCCTGCATACCGAGGAAACGCGGGTGGTCGGTCGGAATGCCGGAAAGGCCCATCAAGGAGCAGCCGATCGGCGCGTCAATCTTCTCGGCGAGCGCCAGCATTTCTTCCTGCGCTTCCGACGTGATGAGACCGCCGCCGAAGTAAATGAACGGACGCTTCGAGGCGTTGATGAGCGCCGCGGCTTCTTTGATGCGCACGTCCTTCGCCGCGTGGCGTTCTTCGGGCTGTACGGGTGCCTGCGGCTCGTAGTCGCAGACCGCTGTCTGCACGTCCTTCGGCACATCGATGAGCACCGGGCCTGGTCTGCCGGACTGCGCAAGCGCAAACGCCTCGCGGATGGTATCCGCCAGATTCTCCACGGAGCCGACGAAGTAGTTGTGTTTCGTAATGGGCAGCGTCACGCCCGTAATGTCGATCTCCTGGAAGCTGTCCGTGCCGATCTGTGTCGTCGGCACGTTACCGCAAATCGCGACAAGCGGGATGGAATCGAGGTACGCCGTCGCAATGCCGGTCACAAGGTTCGTTGCGCCCGGGCCGGAGGTGGACATCACCACGCCCACCTTGCCGGTCGCTCTCGCGTAGCCGTCCGCCGCGTGGGCAGCGCCCTGCTCGTGCGCCGTCAGCATGTGGCGAATTTCATTCTGATATTTATAAAGACTGTCGTAAACGTTCAGGATCTGCCCGCCCGGATAACCGAAAACGGTGTCGCAGCCCTGTTCAATTAAAGTTCTGATGAGGATATCTGCACCTGTAAGCTGCATTCAATTACTCCTTCGTTAAGTATTCAAGGATGAGGTCGCCGCACTTTTTGCAGCCAACCTTCGTCATGCCGTCTTCCATAATATCGGCAGTACGGTAACCCGCGTCAAGGTACTTGGAAACCGCATGCTCCACCGCATCGGCTTCCTTCGCCATATCGAAGCTGTAACGCAGCATCATGGCGGCGGAAAGAATGGTGCCGATCGGGTTTGCAAGGTCCTGACCCGCAATGTCCGGTGCAGAGCCGTGGATCGGCTCGTACAGGCCGCAGCTCGTTGCACCGAGGCTCGAGGACGGGATCATGCCGATGGAGCCGGTGATCATGGAAGCTTCGTCGGAAAGAATGTCACCGAACATGTTCTCCGTCACGACGACGTCGAACTGTGCCGGATTCTTCACGATCTGCATCGCGCAGTTATCGACGAGCATATCGGTCAGCTCCACGTCGGTGTATTCTTCTGCCAAGCGGTGCATGACCTTCTTCCAAAGGCGGCTCGTGTCGAGCACATTGCTCTTTTCTACGGAGCACAAACGGTGATTGCGCTTTCTTGCCGTCTCAAAGCCGATGCGGCCGATGCGCTCGATCTCCGCTTCACTGTACTTCATAATGTCC
>OJNK01001293.1_pt1 | contig 12377 bp, 9 predicted proteins | sample 1597811 | NCBI WGS metagenome assembly OJNK01 (sample SAMN00265073, study PRJEB22529) | human gut metagenome
TATTCGGCTCCCCCTCGGGAGTCAGAATATCCTTTTTTTGTGCCTCGCCGGTGAAGAGAACACAGGTGTCCACACCACCGTTGATGCCGCAGGCAATATCGGTGTACAGACGATCGCCAACCACCAGAGTCTCCTCGGGAGTGAAGCCGGAGACTTCAAGGCAAAGCTTTACGACCTCTTTGCTGGGCTTGCCCAGATAGATGGGCTGTTTGTCTGTGGTGGCGGTGATCATGTCGCAGATGGCACCGCAATCGGGGATAAAGCCGAAGTCGATGGGGCAGCGCAAATCCGGGTTGGTGCCGTAGAAAGGAACATCCTGGGTGAATAAAACCTTGCAGACTTCGGTAAGCTTTGCATAATTTAATTCACTGTCATAGGCAACGACCACGCAGTCAATGCCGTCCTCGCAGACCTCGGTTACCCAGAGGCCATTCTTTCGCAGTTCCGCCACAAAAGAAGCGGTTCCCAGCACGAAGATTTTCTTGTCTGCATAATTCTTCTTCAAAAAACGCAGCGTCATATAGCCGGAGGTGATGAAATGATCCTCCGTGCTGTCCAGGTGAAATGCATCGTAGAATTTTTTCACATAGTCCAGTCCGCTTTTTGTGGAATTGTTGGTAATGTAATAAGCCCTGCCGCCGATGGCCTGAATGTAGCGGAGAAGATTCGCACTTCCCTCATACAAGGTATCGCCTACGGCAATGGTGCCGTCGATATCGAACAGGAAAAGCTTTTTATCTTTCAGACGAGCCAGCTTTGCGGCATCGCTGTAAATGTGCTTCGGGTCAAAAGTATCCATAATTATCCTCATTTCTAAGCATCAAACGCTCAGGTTCATGTTAGCAACGAATACCCCCACTGTCAAGGAAAAGACGGCTTCTGGAGGGAAACGTGAGTGGAATTGCGGAGGCATTTATGGTATGATGGGCATAGGCATGAGCTGTGTTGCCTGTGGCTCTTATGGAATTCGACAGATTGCATACAAGATTGCGCAAGGGACATGGGAAATAGGATGAAGTGATTTAACGACTACAATTAAAAAGGACAACATTACGGTTATGGACGAAAAGAAAGATAAAGGTTTACAGGGAAATGAGAAAATAGAGGAGGCAATTCTGGCATTACAGCAGGAGCCGACAGAAGAACTTCTGGCTCATGCTCTGACGGTGGTGCGCAGACGTATGCGGGAGCAGGGACAGCTTATCGTGGCGGTGGAACCGCCCTCAGCAGATGTGCAGGAAGCGGTGACACAGGCCGCCGGAACTGCCATGCGCCTGCAGGCGGTGCAGACCTCCGATGGGAAAAAATGGTGGTCGGCCTTCACCGGATTTGAGGAAGAATTAAAGGGAAGCGGCAGCGTAATGTCCACTTTTCTCACGGATATGGAGCAGCTGTTCCGCATGACGTTGACTGCCGATGGTATCGAGGGTGTGATCCTGAATCCCTGGAACCGGACGTTGATGCTGGACAAGCGGCTCCTGCATATTATTCTCGGAGAATAGCAAAAGAGGGAGAAGCGGAGCATGACAGAGAGCTATGAACTGCCCGTGCTTTTTACGGACGATGAATGCAAGGCTTATGCCGCATGGGGCATGAAAAAAGAAAAAGTACTGATGCCGTTTGCCCTGATCACTATACTGATCTATATGGTAGCAACCGTGTTGGTAGTGATGAAGGTCTGGGGTGTGCGGGAGAGTGACCATCTGCTGTTCCAGATGCTGTTGTGGGGTGACTGGATTCCAGAACTGGAAACCTTTTTAAACCCGGCGGACAACACGATCTGCTATCAGAAGAAATGGTATCGGATCGGGGAAAATACCATAGAAAATATTTATCCGCCAGAAAAACAGCATCCATGGATGGATCACCCGGAAAATAAAGCCAGCGGCATCATCGATGTACAGAGACTTATGGAGATCCTGAAAGGGTACGAAGCGTCTCTGAAGGCTGCCCGGAAGGAATGTGAATGGATGGAAAAGCACGGCGGATAGAACGAATAGATGACAGAAAAGCGGATAAAAATTATGACCGGGATAAGATGGCATAAGACAAATCAGGAAATAGGCAGACAAAATGATAACAATCAGAAAATTTGAAGCAAAAGATGTAGCAAGAATGGCAGAAATCTGGAATCAGGTGGTAGAGGATGGCGTGGCATTTCCTCAGGAGGAAGGACTGACAGGGGCAGAAGCCGCAGAATTTTTTGCCGCACAGACGGTAAGTGCTGTGGCAGAGGATGAACAGGGCAATGTGAAGGGACTATATATTCTGCACCCCAACAATATCGGCAGAGTAGGGCATATCGCCAATGCCAGCTATGCAGTGGACAGAGCCTGCCGGGGAGAGCATATCGGCGAACTGCTGGTAAAAGACTGTCTGGAGCAGGCAAAAGCAAACGGTTACCGCGTATTGCAGTTCAATGCGGTGGTGGCTTCCAATATCCATGCGTTCCATCTATACCAGAGACTGGGATTCGTGGATCTGGGCATTATTCCGGGAGGCTTCCTCAATAAGGACGGTGTCTACGAGGATATCCATGTGATGTACCATAATCTGGTAGAAGATTAAAAAGATGTGACTTCCGGTGATAAATTATTTAGATTGCAGATGGTGTCCTGAAAATGGGACAAAAAATATAGATAATAACAGTAGGACTGACAGGAAAGGGAAAATATGAAACTGATTTCATGGAATGTGAACGGGCTGAGAGCCTGCATGCAGAAGGGATTTCTGGATTTCTTTCAGGAAACGGATGCAGATATTTTCTGCTTGCAGGAGACAAAATTGCAGGAGGGACAGATCGCACTGGATCTGCCCGGATATCATCAGTATTGGAATTACGCAGAGAAAAAGGGCTATTCCGGCACTGCAATTTTTACAAAGGAAGAGCCCATACAGGTGACTTACGGCATCGGCGTGGAGGAACACGACCATGAGGGCCGGGTGATCACTGCAGAGTATTCGGAGTTCTATTTTGTGACAGTCTATGTGCCGAACGCCCAGAGAGAGCTGACGAGACTGGAATACCGCATGCAGTGGGAAGCGGATTTCCTGGCGTATCTTAAGAAGCTGGAAGAGAAAAAGCCGGTGATCTATGCGGGAGACCTGAACGTGGCGCATCAGGAAATCGACCTGAAAAATGCGAAGACCAACCGTGGCAATGCGGGCTTCACTGATGAAGAGAGAGCCTGCTTTTCGAAGGTACTGGAGAACGGATTTATCGATACGTTCCGCTATTTTTATCCGGACCTGACCGGGGTGTATTCCTGGTGGTCTTATATGTTCCAGGCGAGAGCAAAAAATGCCGGATGGAGAATTGATTATTTCGTGGTATCGGAGTGTCTGAAAGACCGGCTGGCGGATGCGAAGATCCACACGGAAATTTTGGGATCGGATCATTGTCCCATTGAACTGGATCTGAAATAAACGGACAGCATAACGGAGGAGACTTATGAGCTTACGTTTCTGTTTTGGCCCTTCCGGGTCGGGCAAAAGCCACAGAATCTATGAAGAGATCATGCAGCGGGCGGCAGAGGAACCGGGCAGGAATTTCCTGATCATTGTGCCGGATCAGTTCACCATGCAGACCCAGAAGGATCTGGTCATGCGCAGTGACCGGGATGGCATCCTGAATATCGATGTCCTGAGCTTCGGCCGACTCAGCCACCGCATTCTGGAGGAAGTGGGGACCAAAGAGATGCCGGTACTGGATGACACCGGCAAAAGCCTGGTGCTGCAAAAAGTGGCGGCGGATCTGAAGGAACAGCTTCCGGCCATGGGAAGTCTCCTGCACAAGCAGGGCTATATCCATGAGGTGAAAAGTGCGATCTCCGAGTTCATGCAATACGGTATCAGCACACAGGATATGGACAAGCTGATCACCAGTGCACAGAAGCGTGGCGCGCTGGCCATGAAACTGAAAGACTTAAAGACTCTGTACCGGGGCTTTCAGGATTATATCAGGGATCATTTTATCACCACCGAGGAGACACTGGATGTACTGCGCAGATCCCTGTCCAAATCAAAGATCTTAAAGGGCAGTGTAGTGGTGTTTGACGGCTTTACGGGATTTACTCCAATACAGAACCGGCTGATCCAGGAACTGATGCGCGTGTGCGCAGAGACCATCGTTACCGTGACCATTGGAGTGGGAGAGGATCCGTATAAAATGGATGGTGAACAGAAGCTGTTCCATCTGAGCAAGAAGACGGTGGCGGATCTGGAAAAGCTGGCAGCGGAGGCAGAGGTAGAGCGGGGAGAGGATCTCTTTGTCAAGGGGGGGCCCAATCGCTTCGCCAAGGCACCGGCATTACACTATCTGGAACAGAATCTGTTCCGGTATCAGTATGAACCGTATGCGGGAGAACAGCAAGAGATCCATATGTTTGAAGCCCTTTCCCCCAGAGAGGAAGTCCACCAGACAGCGCTGTACATCCGGCACCTGATCAGAGAGCAGGGGATGACCTACCGGGACATTGCCGTGGTCATCGGAGATCTGGAAGGATACGCTTCCTATGTGGAAACAGAATTCGGACAGCTGGAGATCCCATGTTTCCTGGACCGTACCAGAGGGATCGTGCTGAATCCCATGATCGAATATATCAAGAGCGCATTGCAGCTGTATATTAAGGATTTTTCCTATGATACGGTGTTTCATTTTCTGCGCAGCGGCATGGCGGATATTTCCAGAGAAGAGATTGATGAGCTGGAAAACTATGTGATCCGCACCGGGGCGAGAGGCTATCGGACCTATAGCCGTCTGTTTACCCGCAGAACGGAAGAACTGCAGGAAAATGCGGAGGGGAGCGAACAGGCGGAAGAGAAGACCATGGAGCGTCTGAACCGTATCCGGCAACAGTTCATGGATGCGGTGGAGATTCTGCACATGGGAAGCCAGGAAAAGGCTGGAGACTATGTCAGCCATCTGTACGATTTTCTGGAACAGAATCAGGTGCAGCAAAAGCTTTTGAACTATCAGCAGCAGTTTGAAAAAGAGGGAGACTTATCCAGAGCCAGAGAGTATGCACAGATTTACCGGCTGGTCATGGATCTGCTGGATCAGGTCTATGAACTGTTGGGAGAGGAAGAAATCTCCAGACAGGAATTTGCGGATATTTTAGAGGCCGGTTTCGGCGAGATCACTGTCGGTACGATCCCTCAGAACGTGGATCGTATCGTGGTGGGCGATATGGAGCGAACCCGTCTGAAACAGGTGAAGGTATTGTTTTTCCTGGGAGTCAATGACGGAAATATTCCGAAAAATGCTTCCAAGGGCGGGATCATTTCGGATATGGATCGGGAATTCCTGATTGAATCCGGGACAGAGATGGCACCCAGCCCGAGACAGCAGATGTATATCCAGAGATTATATCTGTATCTGAATATGACCAAGCCCTCAGAACAGCTGTATCTGTCCTATGCCAAGGTAAACAGTGAAGGAAAGGGCATAAGACCGTCCTACCTGATCGATACGGTGCGGAAGCTGTTCCCGGCAATGAGCGTGGAGTATCCCCAGAACCGCAGCCGTCTGGAACAGATTGAGGGCAGACAGGAAGGTGCCAGATATCTGGCGGAGGAACTGCGGGAATATGTGGAAGGAACCCTGCCGGAAGAAGAGAGGCAGGACTTCTATCTCATGTACCGTGCCTACGAGGCGGATGCGGCGGGCAGAGACCTGCTGACCCGGGCGGCATTTCGCAGATACAGGGAGAGCGGTCTGTCCCGGATCGTGGCCAGAGCATTGTACGGACAGCAGCTGGAAAACAGTGTCAGCCGTCTGGAAACTTATGCTGCCTGTGCCTGCAGACACTTTTTGCAATATGGTCTTTCCCTGCAGGAACGGGAAGAATTCGGCTTCGAGGCTTCGGATATGGGTACGGTATATCATGCAGTATTGGAAAACTTTGCAGGAAAACTTGCAGAATCCAACCTGACATGGTGGGATTTTACGGAGGATTTTGCAGCCAAAGCCGTCAAAGAATCCGTGGAAGCCTATGCGGCAACCTACGGGGAGACGGTATTATACAGCTCTGCGCGGAATGAATATGCCATTACCCGCATGAGCAGGATCCTGACCCGCACAGTGCTGACCTTGCAGAAACATTTGAAACAGGGCAGTTTCCAGCCAGATGATTATGAACTTTCTTTCCGGTTTGCGGAGGATCTGGACAGCATTCATGTGGATCTGTCTGAGGACGAGAAGATGCATTTGCAGGGACGGATCGATCGTATCGATGTGTCGGAAGATGCAGAGCATGTCTACGTCAAGGTCATTGATTATAAGTCCGGCAACCGGAAATTTGATCTGGCGGCATTGTATTACGGTCTGCAGTTGCAGCTGGTGGTATATATGAATGCAGCCATGGAGATGGAGAGCCGAAAGCATCCGGACAAGGAGATCGTTCCGGCGGCACTTCTGTATTATCACATCGATGATCCCACCATAGAGACACCGGTGGAGCTCACGGATGAGCAGATCAATGAACAGATCCTTGCAAAGCTTCGTATGAACGGTGTAGTAAACAGTGATCCTGGGGTCGTGGAGCGGCTGGACCGCTATATGCAGGATAAGTCTGTGGTCATTCCGGTGGAGAAGAAAAAGGATGGAAGCTTCAGTGCCAGATCCGGTGTCTTAAGCCGGGAGGAGATGCAGCTGATATCTTCTTATGTAGATGCCAAGATCCGCAGCATCGGGCGGGAGATCCTGGACGGAAAAATAGCAGCCAATCCCTATGAGAAAGGCAATGAAGAGGCTTGTACTTATTGCGCCTATAAAAAGGTCTGCGGTTTCGATGGCAGTATTCCGGGCTATGAGAAGAGACAGCTGGAAGATCTGGATAAGCAGGCGCTGATGCAGCGGATGCAGAAGACCGTGGAAGCTTAGGGCAAAGGGTGCCCGGCGGGAGTGTGTGCCTGACAGGAAGCTCGAAGAGAAAGCACCCGCTGCCCGGAGGAACAGGACGGCAACAGGAGAAAAGAAACAGGAACAGAGGTAGCGTATGGGAATGAATTTTACCCCGGAACAGCAAAAGGTAATCGAACTGCATAACAGCAACATTCTGGTATCGGCGGCCGCGGGAAGCGGTAAGACGGCGGTACTGGTAGAGCGTATCATCCGTATGATCTGTGAGGGGGAGCATCCGGCGGACATTGACCGCCTGTTGATCGTGACTTTCACCAATGCGGCGGCTGCGGAGATGCGGGAGCGTATCGCAGCCGGGATCGCCGCCAGACTGGAAGCGGATCCGGGGAACGACCATATCCAGAAGCAGTCAGCCCTGTTACACAATGCCCAGATCACCACGATCGACAGCTTCAGCCTGTTCCTGATCCGGAATCATTTTAATGAGATCGGTCTGGATCCGGATTTCCGTGTGGCAGACGAGGGTGAGATCAAGCTGTTGCAGCAGGAGGTGCTGGGACAGCTGCTGGAGGATGCCTATGCGGGGAAATTTGTTCCGGATGATGTTCCGACGTCCCGGGAAAACCGTGACAGCGGAGCGATGATACCGGAGGAAGCGTCAGGGAATGATTTTGCGGAAGAGGTTCCGGGAAAACGTGACAGCGAGGACCCATCCCGGGAGGCACGGGAACGTTTCCACGCCTGTGTGGAATATTTCTGCCCCGGCGGCAGAGAGCGCGTGCTGGAACAGCATATCCTGAACCTGTCCCGCTATGCCGGAAGTTTTCCCTGGCCCGCAGAATGGCTGGAAGAGCGTAAAAACGATTATGCGGCGGGAGATCTGGATGCCCTGCTGCACAGTGATTACGGACAATATCTGGCAGAGCGTGTGAGCCGTGTCCTGCAAGGGTGTCTGGAAAAACTGGTGGAAGTGAAAAAGCTGTGTGAGCTGCCGGACGGTCCATATATGTATGGAGAACTGACAGAAGCGGAGAGCGAACAGCTGGAACGCCTGGCGGCCTGCAAGGATTTGAAGGAACAGGCAGCAAAGGTTCCAGCAGTGACTTTCGGCCGTCTTTCTTCCAAGAAGGATGAGAGCGTGGATCCCGCCAAACGGGAGCTGGCGAAATCCATCCGTAATAGCGTAAAAGACACGCTGGCGGATCTGACGGAACAATATTTCAAGACACCGTTAGAGTTGGTGGTGGAACAGGGAAAAGCCTGCAGAGAGCCGCTCCGGATGCTGCTTAACCTGGTGCTGGAATTCGACAGAAGGCTTCTTGCGGCCAAACAGGAGCGACATCTGATTGACTTTTCCGACATGGAGCACTATGCGTTACAGATTCTGCTAAAACGGGAAAAAGTGGAAGAGACCGGCGATGCAGGGACGGACAGCACCGGTGATACAGGAATGGATAGCACCGGTGTGAAATATGACATTGTGCCAAGTGACGTGGCATTGGAGTATCGCCAGTATTTTCAGGAGATCCTCATTGACGAATACCAGGACAGTAATCTGGTACAGGAATATCTGTTAAGTGCCATCTCCGGGGAAGTGGAGGGACATTATAACCGCTTCATGGTAGGTGATGTGAAGCAGAGTATTTATAAATTCCGTCTGGCCAGACCGGAACTTTTCCTGGAAAAATACGACACCTATCAGGAGAGTGGGGATCTGTGCCGGATCGACCTGGCGAAGAACTTCCGAAGCCGTGTGCAGGTGGTGGATGCGGTAAACGATGTGTTTTCCCGCATCATGAGCCAGGAGATCGGCGGCATTGCCTATGATGATAAGGCAGCATTGTATCCCGGGGCCACATATCCCGCCACAGAGGATCCTGCATACGGCAGTGAACTATTACTGATCCGTAAGCCGGAGAAGGGGGATGGTGCGGAAGGCGGCAGCGGAGAACAGCGTCCCGACGGGGCAAGAGGTCCCGTGGACTATGACAACGTAAGACAGCTGGAAGCACTGGCTATTGCGGCACGTATCAAGCAGCTGAAGGGCAGTCTGAAAGTCATGGAGAAGGCTACGGGAGAATTGCGCCCGGTGCGGTACTCGGATATGGTGATTTTGCTTCGTACCACCAGTGGCTGGGATGAGGAATTCAAGAAAGTACTGGAACAGCAGGGAATCCCTGTCTACATTACATCCAAGACCGGATATTTCGGGGCCCTGGAAGTACAGGAACTGCTGCAGTTTTTACGAGTGCTGGACAACCCGAGACAGGATATTCCGCTGTTCGGCGTGATGCAGTCGATCTTCGGAGGCTTTACCCAGGAAGAGATCGCCCGGATCCGCAGCGGAAGCAAAGGGCATTCCCGGAAGAGAATGACACTGTATGAGGCATTGAAAGAAGTGGCGCAGAGGGGACGGATGGCGGAAGCGGGAGAAGAGGCATCAGCGGGCGAAAGCGCCGGAGAAGAAACCGCCGGGGCCGGACAGTACTGGCAGCGCGCATTGGAAGCTGCAACAGTACCGGAGGACATGGAAGCGGAGACAGAACTTTCCCAAAAGGCAGATACTTTCTTACAACGTATTGATCATTACCGTGATCTGACTCCCTTCACCTCCATCCGCGACCTGCTGCAGCGGATCCTGGACGATTACGATTATCTGAACTATGTGACGGCACTTCCTGCTGGCAGCAAGCGCCGGGCCAACGTGGAGATGCTGCTGACGAAGGCTTCTGCTTTTGAGAAGACCAGTTATTTTGGACTGTTCCATTTCATCCGTTATATGGAACAGTTGGAAAAATACGATGTGGATTACGGTGAGGCGGATACCCTGGACGAAAATGCCGATGTGGTGCGGATCATGAGCATCCACAAGAGTAAAGGTCTGGAATTCCCCGTGGTATTTGTCTCCGGGCTGTCGAAGCGTTTCAACATGCAGGATGCGAACCAGTCCCTGATCGTGGATATGGATCTGGGAGTAGCGGTGGACTATGTGGATTCCGGCCGCCGCATTAAAAATAAGACCCTCCGCCGGGCCGTTCTGTCAGCGAAAATGAAGGAGGACAATCTGGCGGAGGAACTGCGTGTGCTTTACGTGGCACTGACCCGTGCCAGAGAAAAACTGATCCTGACAGCGGTGTTGGATAAGGCGGAGGAAAAATGGGAGCTGTCCCGGATGACAGGACAGGAGAAGCTGACCTATCTGGATTTCTGTGAGGCGGGGAGCTATATGGATTTTCTGCTGCCGATCCTGCCTAAGACAGGAATTGCAGTAACAACGCTGGGAACAGAAGACCTGGCGGCAGAGGAGATCAGGGAACAACTGCGCATGGGAGACCGCAGGGAACTGTTGCAGCGTGTGACGGACGGCGAGACTCCTTTGCCTGGGGACCCGGAGGAGAACGAACGAAAGCTTGCGAAACTGCGGGAGCGATTTGCCTATGCCTATCCGTATCCCGGCCTGCAGAAGCTCTATACCAAGACCACGGTATCGGAACTGAAGATTGCGGCCATGGCGGAGAAGGATGAAGCGGCATTTCATACCTTCGAAGAAAAAGAAGTGGTGCCTTATATCCCGGCTTTCCGCAGAGAACAGGAAAAGGTCAGCGGAGCCGTCCGCGGTAACGCGTTCCACCGGACCATGGAACTGTTGGACTTTTCTTATCTGTTTATGGAATCCGGACTATTTGCCGGATGCCCTGGGACTTATGAGGAATACCGTCAGGGCCTGGATACGGATCGGTTACAGGAACGTCTGAAGGAATTCCTGCAGCGGGAGACAGCTTCCCTACGACTGACAGAAGAGTATGCGCAGGCCGTAAGCCTTCCCAAAATCCGGCATTTTCTGGAACAGGAGCTGGCCTACCGCATGTGGAGAGCTTTTGAACAGGGCCTTTTGTACAGAGAGCAGCCCTTCGTGCTGGGCATTGATGCGAAGCGCCTGGATCAGGACCTTCCTGAAGGGGAAAAGGTTCTCATTCAGGGTATCATCGATGTCTTCTTTATAGAAAACGGAGAGATCGTCCTGCTGGACTACAAGACCGATGTGATCGATTCCCTGCAAGCCCTCTGGAACCGCTACAGCGTCCAGATCCAATACTATGAGGAGGCACTGACGAAGCTGATGCAGCTGCCCGTGAAGGAGAGGATCCTGTATTCCTTCTATCTGGAAAAATACGAGTAAAAAAGCCGGAGTAAATGGAGGTTTCATATGAGTCAATATTTTGATTTATCAATAAGAAGGATTGAGATAAAGAAACCAAAAAGAGACTTGAAACCTGTTATTAAATTACAGGATGAAGTTAATAAGACTTTGCTGCATGATGAATATTATTATCCTACAGATGAAAGAACTATACAGGAATGTTTGGATGGTGATTATATCTTATTAGGCGTATATAATAAAGATAAGCTTATTGCAGCAAGCTTTGCATTTGAAGGTGGTTTGTTCTTCTCTAAGCCTATTACTGATTGGATGGAAATTCCTGGCAATAAAATTATGTGTCATGAATTCGTTGTGGTTGATATGGAATATAGAGGTAATGGTATACAGAAGAGATTCATGGATGCTACTATAAGAGAAGCTAGACAGATGGGTTATGATACTATTTGGTGTTGTGCTCATCCTAATAATACTCCGTCTGTATGTAGCATAGAGAGTACAGGCTATAAATTTGCCGATCAGTTTGTTGTAGATGGCTGGCCTAGGAATGTTTATTACAGAAGTACATCTATACAGAGATAGCAGTTATTTAGAGGGAGAGTATAAGTTAAGTATGGCATGGTATGCAGAACGAAAAAGAAAATGTTGGTATTGTATCTGTGGTGTAGAAATGAAGTAGGATGACAAGGTGGGAATCCGGTTTCGTGTGAGGGATAACGGTATCGGAATGAGTCCGGAGTTCCTGCCGCACCTGTACGATCCGTTCTCCCAGGAGCGTTCCGAGGAAAACATCACGGAGAATCTGATGGATGCCAGAATTTTACTGGTGGAAGATAACGAGATCAACATTTATGTGGCCCAGCTGATCCTGGAAAAAGCCGGATGTGTGGTGGAGATTGCAAAACGGTACCTATCATTGCCATGACAGCGGATGCTTTTGAAGAGGAGAAGAAAAAGACGCTGGAGGCCGGAATGAACTATCACCTGTCCAAGCCCATCAACCCGAAGACATTGTATAATATCCTGTCGAACCATCTGACCGGAAAAGAGGCATAGAGATCAGAGATATAGAACCCAGAGATATTAGAATCATGACATGTAAAAAGGAGGTATCCGTGGCGGATATCTCCTTTTGTGTTGCCTTAACTGCTTACGATATAAAATTAAGCGGTGATCACGGTGCCGGCCTTGCCCCTGATGGCATCCTTGACGTGATCCATGGAAGTGATCAGAACCTTTCCTGCTGGAACCTTCTCCAGATAAGCAATGGCTGCCTCGATCTTGGGAAGCATGGTGCCTTCCTCGAACTGACCTTCTGCCATCAGTGTCTTGGCTTCCGCAACGGTGAGAGTCTCC
>OJNK01001297.1_pt1 | contig 12365 bp, 10 predicted proteins | sample 1597811 | NCBI WGS metagenome assembly OJNK01 (sample SAMN00265073, study PRJEB22529) | human gut metagenome
GACCGGAAAAATCTGCGGATTTTTCCGGTCGGCTTTTTGCGGGGCGCATCAGGAAACAACGCAAATCTTGAAAAAGCTGCAAAACCGCGCTATACTTACACATATTATAATAAAGGAGGAGGGCAGGCCGATGTTTTTTCGTTCGCCGATCGTGCGCTTTTTCAACCGCATCCTGAATCGCGTCACCATCACGGTGGTGCTGGTAGCGCTGCAGCTGCTGTGGCTGTGCTGGGTGTTCTATTCCATTACCACCGGTACAGGCCGTGTATGGGTGAACGGTCTGCTCAACGCCCTGAGCCTGCTCATTATCCTGTACCTTGTGCGCAAGGACGAGAACAGCGCCTATAAGGTGGGCTGGATTGCACTGATCGGCATCCTGCCGCTGCTGGGCGGTGCGCTGTATCTGGCCTTTGGCAACAAACGTCCGAGCAAGCGCCTGAGCCTGAAAATGCATGCTGTGGACAGCGCACATAAAAAAGACCTGCAGCAGCAGCCGGGCGTATTGGACAGTCTGAATGCCGACGGGCAGGGCCAGAGCCGTTATGTGGCAAAGTATGGCCCCTATCCGGCATGGCAGAACACCCGTGCGCAGTATTTTGCCAGCGGCGAAGCGATGTATCCGCAGCTGCTGGCCGATCTGGAAAAGGCCCAAAAGAGCATCTTTCTGGAATTTTTCATCGTGAGCCATGGCTGCATGTGGAATGGCATCGAGAAGGTCCTGCGCCGCAAGGCGGCACAGGGCGTGGATGTGCGTCTGATCTACGATGATTTTGGCAGCCTGCTGGGCCTGCCTGCCGATTTTATCGTGAGGATGGAGCGGGCGCACATCCGCTGCATCCCGTTCAACCCGGTGGTGCCCCTGATCTCGCTGGTGATGAACCACCGCGACCACCGCAAGATCGTAGTCATTGACGGTACGGTGGCCTACACCGGCGGCGTGAATCTGGCAGATGAGTATATCAACGCAGAGCAGCGCTTCGGCTACTGGAAGGATGCAGCCCTGCGTGTGGAAGGCGACGCCGCGTGGAACTTTACGGTGATGTTCCTCAACTTCTGGAACGCCTTTCGCCCCAGCGAGACGGATTATGATGCGTTTCGCCCCATGCCGCTGGTGCCGCTGGTGCCGGACGGCGTGGTGCAGCCCTATGCAGACAGTCCGCTGGACGAGGAGCCCATGGCAGAAACCGTTTATCTGAATATCCTTGCGCAGGCAAAACAGTATGTCTACATCTATACACCCTACCTTGCGATCGGCGAGGAAATGCTGGATGCGCTGAAAAACGCTGCCAAGCGCGGGGTGGATGTCCGTCTGGTGCTGCCGGGCATCCCGGACAAGAAGCTGGTATTCCGGCTGAGCCGGTCGTACTATCTGCCGCTTTTGCGGGCGGGTGTACGCATTTACGAGTTCACCCCCGGCTTCCTGCACGCCAAGTGCTGGGTAAGCGACGACAGCACCGCTGTGGTGGGCAGCATCAACATGGATTACCGCAGCCTGTTCCTGCACTTCGAGTGCGGCGTGCTGCTGCAGAACAACAGTCAGGTGACCGTCCTGCGGGATGACGTGCGGGATACACTGCCCAAATGCCGGGAGGTACAGGTATCGGACTGTCATACCGGTCTGCTGGGCACTGTGCTGGACAGCGTGCTGCGGCTGCTGAGCCCTTTAATGTAAAAGAAACGACAGACTGCGGTAGACGCAAAATAAAACCGCTGCTTTCCGGGCAAACTAGCCCAAAAGCCCCTTTACGATGGGGCAGGAAAGGGAGCGTTTCGATGATAACGAAAAAGATATCCTGCACGGTTTTGGGCTGCACGCTGGCGGCGGCGCTGACACTCACCGCCTGCGGCGGGAGCGGCTCCGGTTCTTCCGGAAGCATGAGCACAGGCATGGGCGGCAGCTCGTCCCAGACCACGCAGAACGCCGCATGGCGCACCGGCCTTGGCATCCTGACGGAAGCGGATGGAGAGGAGCGTGCCGGGAAGATCAACACGATCGCTGCTGCCGTTTTGCTGGATGCTGAGGGGAAAGTGGCCGATGTGATGCTGGATGAGGTGGAGATCTCTGTAACAGGGGACGGCACCGGCAAGGTGACGATGCCCGGCGAAACTCTTACCAAGCGCCAGAAAGGGGAGGACTACCCACTGGCTGCGGTGTCCTCGCTGAAAAAAGGCTGGACAGAACAGGCAGATGCCTTTGGAAATTATCTCACGGGCAAGACGCCCGACGAGGTGAAAAAGCTTGCCACCGACGATGACGGCAAGCCCAAGGATGCCGACCTGCTTTCCGGCTGTACCATTGCAGTGGATGGCTATCGGGATGCAGTGGTGCGCGCCTGTGAGAACGCAAAGGCGGTGGGTTCGGCCCGCGGCGACCGTGCTGTGCTGGGCGTGTCGGTGCGCAATGACACCAAAGATCTGACCGCTGACGATGACCACGATGTGACCGCGCAGGTGGACATTACGGTGACGGCTCTGACGCTGGATGCCGACGACCACGTGACCAGCGCCATCGCTGACGTGACGGAGCCTGCCCTGACAGTGAGCGCGGACGGCACCGTATCGGCACCGGAGCTGGTGAAAACCAAGCTGGAGCAGGGCGATCAGTACGGGATGCGCGGTGCATCCGCTCTGGACAAAGAATGGTATGAGCACAGCGAGGGCTGGTGCGACTACCTCAAGGGCCGGACCCGCGCAGAGGTGGCGTCCATCCCGGATGACGGCTCGGATGCCGACCTTGCGGCTGTATGTACTATTTCAGTGACAGAGCTGCAAAAGGCGGCACTGGCAGCGTTCGCAGAAGAATAAGCACTCGGAAAGGGGAAAGACACTGCGTCTTTCCTCTTTTACTTGTGCAATTCAACAAGAGACGAAACGAAAAGAAAAAAATAAAGGGCAATATGCACTAACTTTTATATTTCCTCTTGCCAAATGCCCTCAAACGCGCTATTCTATAGTCACGGTTTAACACTTTAGCATGATAAAATGCTAAACCGAGAGGGAACATCTTTTGGGAAATAACGAGGGAGGAAACCTGTTATGAAACGTTTAGTCTCCGCTTTTCTGGCCGGTGCCATGGCACTGAGCCTTGCCGCCTGCGGCGGTGCCGCATCCACTTCCACCGTGGCATCTTCTGCCGCGTCCGGCAGCGCAGCTGCTTCTGCTGCGGAAACCGCTGCCGGTGATCTGGATTACATCAAGGAAAAGGGCAAGATGGTCATTGGCTACACCGTCTACGAGCCCATGAACTACACCGATGCAGACGGCAACTTCACCGGCTTTGACACCGAGCTGGCAACGGCTGTGTGCGAAAAGCTGGGGGTCGAGCCGGAGTTCGTGGAGATCAACTGGGACACCAAGGTGGTTGAGCTGGATGCCAAGAGCATCGACTGCATCTGGAACGGCATGACCCTGACTGATGATATCATGGCCAACGCCGCTACCACCAAGGCCTACGCCAAGAACGCACAGGTCGTGGTCGTGAAGGACGGTACCGACTACAGCTCCACTGCAGATCTGGTGGGCAAGACCGTAGTGGCTGAAGCTGGCTCTGCCGGTGAGGCTGCCATCGAAGGAGACGAGAATCTGGCACAGGCCGATTACGTTTCCAAGAGCGTGCAGACCGACTGCCTGATGGAAGTTGCCGCAGGCACTGCAGATGCGGCTGTTCTGGATCTGACGCTGGCCAACGCCATGATCGGTGAGGGCACCGACTATGCAAGCCTGAAGATCGTGGACGAGCTGAACGCTGAGGAGTACGGCGTGGCCTTCCGCAAGGGCAGCGATACCGCCGCCGCTGTGGACGCCGTCTTTGATGAGCTGAAGGCTGACGGCACCATGCAGGCTCTGGCCGACAAGTACGATCTGGCTCTGGCCGATTAAGCATTTACATTTAAAATGAACGGAGCGCCCCCTGAGCGGGGCGTTCCCTTTGTTAAAAACGGATTGATGGGTGTGTTCTTGTGTCTGTGATTCTGGGGCGCCTTTCCGGCGCGTTTCTGCTCAACTGTGAACTGTTTGCATTGACCCTGCTGTTTGCGCTGCCGCTGGGTCTGGTGGTCGCTTTCGGCTCCATGAGCCGGTGCAAGCCGCTTTCCGGCGCGGTGAAAACTTTCGTGTGGGTCATCCGCGGTACGCCGCTGATGCTGCAGATCATCGTGATCTACCTTGGCCCCGGCCTGCTGGGCATGAATAATCCGTGGCCCTCCGGCTCCGGCGGACGCATGGTGGCGGCGGTGGTGGCCTTTGCCATCAACTATGCCTGCTACTTCTCCGAGATCTACCGCGGCGGCATCGAGGCTGTCCCCAAGGGCCAGACCGAGGCCGGTCAGGTGCTGGGCATGACCAAAACGCAGATCTTCTTCAAAGTGACGCTGCTGCAGGTGGTCAAGCGCATTCTGGCCCCCATGGGCAACGAGGTCATCACCCTCGTCAAGGATACCTCGCTGGCCAACACCATCGCCAACAAGGAGATCATCATGATGGCCAAGGAGTACAGTGCAAAGGGTCTGATCTGGCCGCTGTTCTCCACCGCCATCTTCTTCCTGGTGTTCGTGGGCGCGCTGACTTTGCTGTTTGGCTGGGCTGAAAAGAAACTGGATTATTTCCGCTGATGAAAGGAAGGAAACTGAATCATGGCACTGCTTGAAGCCTCCGGCATCGGCAAAAACTTTGGCGAGACCAAGGTGCTCAAAGATATTTCGCTGAACCTTGAACAGGGCGAGGCGCTGGCCATCATCGGCTCGTCCGGTTCCGGCAAGACCACCCTGCTGCGCTGCCTGAATTTCCTCGAGAGGCCGGACACCGGCATCATCAAGGTGAACGGCGAGACCATGTGGGACGCCGCCGACCCCGCCACCCAGCGGGAAAGCGAGGTGCGCAAAAAGCGGCTGCACTTTGGTCTGGTATTCCAGAACTTCAACCTCTTTCCGCAGTACACCGCCTTGCAGAACGTGATGCTGGCCGGTGAGCTGCTGGCAAAGGAGAGCCCGGATTACAAGGCCAACAAAAAAGCCATCCATGCCCAGCTGGAACAGCAGGCACAGGAGCTTCTGGCCCAGATGGGCCTGTCTGCCCGTGCAGGCCACTACCCGCACCAGCTCTCCGGCGGTCAGCAGCAGCGCGTAGCCATTGCCCGCGCACTGGCCCTGCACCCGGACATCCTCTGCTTCGACGAGCCCACCAGCGCCCTTGACCCGGAACTGACCGGTGAAGTGCTGAAAGTTCTGCGTGACCTTGCTGACCGCAAGACCACCATGATCATCGTCACCCACGAAATGCATTTTGCCCGTGACGTGGCCGACCGCATCATGTTCATGGATGGCGGCGTTGTGGTGGAGGAAGGCCCTGCCCGGCAGCTCATCGAGCACCCGCAGGAGGAGCGCACCAAGCAGTTCCTTGCGCATTACTCGGAATAAGCAAAATCACCAATTCTTTCTGCAAAAATTCGTAAATGTTGATGCAATGCAAATCTTGTAAATCCTGCGTCAGTCCGCTATAATACCATTCATGAATGTACACAACGTCCTGCCCCTTTCCGGCAGGGCGTTTTTCACGGCAAAAATACGCCGTTGAGCAGATTTTTCCGGGGCGCATCTGAAAAGCTGAAAACATGGTTTGTTTCTGTTTCTTTGCTTTCAGATATCCCCTGAGTGGTAGGAGGTTTTGCCATGACAAAGGATATGACTCAGGGCAGTCCGCTGAAGCTGATCCTTGCGTTTGCGGTGCCGCTGATGCTGGGCAGTCTGTTCCAGCAGTTCTATAATCTGGCCGATACCATCATTGTGGGCCGCTTTGTGGGCGTGGAAGCGCTGGCCGCTGTGGGCAGCGTGGGCGGTTTGAACTATCTGGTGCTGGGCTTTGTGAACGGCATCGCCTGCGGTTTTTCCATCCCGATCTCTTGGACTTTCGGCGCCAAGGATTATAAGGAGATGCGCCGCTACACCGCCAATACCGTGTGGCTGTCCATCGCTTTTGCCACAGTGCTCACCATCGTTACGGTGGCTATGACCCGGCTGGTGCTGGTGTGGACGAACACCCCGGCCGATATCATCGACCTTGCGGATATCTATATCCGCACCATTTTTGCAGGCATCCCCTTCACTCTGCTTTATAATGTGACCAGCGCCCTGATGCGTGCACTGGGCGACAGCAAGCGCCCGCTGTATTTTCTGCTGGTGGCCAGCGTGCTGAACATCGGGCTGGACCTTGCCTGCATCATTGTGCTCAACATGGGCGCATTCGGTGCGGCCTTTGCTACCGTGTTCAGTCAGGCGGTGGCGGGCCTTGGCAGTCTGCTGTACATCATGCGCCACTACCCGGAGCTGCGCTGGAGCAGGGAAGAGGGCCGTTTCAGCCTGACCCACTGCGCAAAGCTGTGCAACATGGGCATCCCCATGGGCCTGCAGTGCAGCATCACGGCCATCGGCAGCGTGGTACTGCAGGGCGCTGTGAATGGTCTCGGCAGCGACATCGTGGCTGCGCAGACTGCAGGCGGCAAGGCGGCGCAGTTCCTCAGCGTGCCGCTGGAGAGCATCGGCACCGCCATGACCACCTACACCAGCCAGAATATGGGCGCCAAAGACCTTGGCCGTGTGAATCGCGGCGTGAACACCGCCCTGGGCATTGGTTGCGTGTACAGTGTTGCGTCCTTCCTCATCCTGCGCGTGACGGATAAGCTGCTCATCGGCCTGTTCCTCGATGCGGGCGAGACCGCGATCATGGCCAACGCCCAGAGCTTTATCTTCTGGAACAGCGTTTTCTATATCCCGCTGGCGGTGCTCATCATCTACCGTTACACCATTCAGGGGCTGGGCTTCTCCGGCCTTGCCATGTTCGCCGGTGTGGCCGAAATGGTGGCCCGCGCCATGGTAGGCTTCTGGTTCGTGCCGCTGTGGGGCTACTTTGCGGCCTGCATCGCAAACCCGGTGGCGTGGTTCTTTGCCTGCTTCTTCCTCATTCCGGCCTACTTTGTGGTGCGCAGAAAGCTGCAGAAGGAAAAGGATATCGAGAAAGCGCACGACGCGCAGGCGGCAAAGGCCTGACGCGGCAGCGCGAATATTTATAATAGCACAAGCCAGCTGGGCCTTCGGGTCTGGCTGGCTTTTTTGTGTGGAAGAAAATGACTTTTTGCAAAAGTGCTGAAATATCAAAAAGTTCTTGACAAAAATCCTCGGGGGGGGGGGTATAATAAGGGAAATTCTGGAAGCAGAAGGTTTTGATTGAGGAGGAAAATCGAAATGAAACTGAGAAAACGGCTTGCAGCGGTTCTTTTATCTGCGGTGATGATCCTGACCGGACTGACGGCCTGCGATGGGACGGCCCCGGCGGGTCCGGCAGAGCTGACGTGGCAGAACTCCCGCACCAAAAAATACTTGGATACCAAGGGCATCACGGCGCAGGAGTACACCCTGACGGCGGATATGATGGCCAGTGGACAGAAGGTGGAGCTGAAATACGCGATCAAGGGTAAGCGGGCCGGATATGAGACTGCGGCCGACAGCAAGCTGCGTGTGGATGGTGACGGCAATGTTTACCTGATAGGTTCCAGAGGCAGCAACAAAGAATTGGAATGGTGGCAGTATCCGGCTGGCAGCCAGAGCGCAGAAAGTTATGCTCATTCCATCCGGGCGTGTTGGGGCTATTTTACGCTGCCGACCGATCAGAACGTTGGCTCCATTTCGGCAGGAAAATACAAAAAAGATGATAAGACGTATGACACGGAAACACTCAAGGTGTATCAGGAGAACGTTTATGCAACCTATACTTACTGCTACGATGGCAACGAGCTGAGCTTTATTCTGGTGGAACCCATTGTCGGCATGGAAAACATCGATCTGAAACCCACAGCGGATGAAGCGGTGATCGCGATCCCGCCGGTTGACCGAGTGATGAAGGATTGAACGAACAAGGCCGGAAGCATACCACCACACACAGGTGTGAGTGAAGTGCTTCCGGTTTTGTGTTTGTCTGTTGACTCTTCCGATTTACAAATCCCGCCAAAAGCGTTATACTACTTATGATTGTGTATCTGGCAGGAGGTGAGCGTATGGCAGAACTGGAACAGATCGAAGGCACCGTGGAAGATATTATCTATGAAAACGAGGATAACGGCTACACGGTGTTTGAACTATCCGGCGGCGGGGTGGTCACGGTGGTGTGCGGCGTCGTGGGCGAACTGCACGCAGGCGAAAGTGTGGTATGTCGCGGCCGGTATGAGAACCACGCCACCTATGGCCGCCAGTTCCACGCACAGGAGTGCGAGACCGACATGCCAAAGGATCTGGAAGCGGTCTACGCCTTCCTTGCCAGCAAGTCGCTGCCGTATATCGGAGCCAAAACAGCGGATAAGATCATCGATCTGTTCGGGGCTGAGGCGCTGGAGGTGATCGCCAACGACCCGGCCCGGCTCACGCAGGTGCCCGGCATCTCTGCCGACAAGGCCGACCGTATCCAGCAGGAGTTCAAGCGGATGTTCGGGATGCGGGAGCTCATTGCCTATCTGGCTCAGTTCGAGATCAGCCCCCGCAGGGCAATGGAAGTGTTCCGCACCTTTGGACCCGGGGCCATGCAGGCCATTGCGGCAAATCCCTATCTGCTTTGCGGCGAACCGCTGCAGCTGGACTTCCGCCATGCGGACAGCATCGCCCAGTATTACCATATGGAGGGCGACTGCGCCCAGCGGCTGGAAGCAGCCTTGCTGCGCACCCTGCGCCACAACGCAGGCAACGGCCATACCTGCCTGCCGCGCACCCAGCTGCTGGAAACGGCGGCGGGCTTCATCCATCAGCCGCCGGAAAAGCTGGCCGCAGCACTGGATGAATGCATCCGAACCGAAGAGCTGCGGGTGAAGCTGTTCGATGGCACACCTTATATCTATCTGCCCGACCTGCTGGAAGCCGAGGAGGACATTGCCGCCCGGCTTGCCATGCTGACAAAGCGGGGCAAGAATACCGCCCATGGGCTGGATAAAAACATTCAGATCCTGGAACTGACGCAGGGCTTTGCCTATGCACCTTTGCAGAAGGAAGCCATCCGCAAGGCCATGACCGAGAATTGCCTTGTGCTCACCGGCGGCCCCGGCACCGGCAAGACCACTACGGTCAACGCCATCCTGCAATTGCTGGAAGATCAGGCAGAGAGGGTGGCGCTGTGCGCCCCCACGGGCCGCGCAGCCAAGCGCCTGAGCGAACTGACCGGACGCAAGGCCAGCACCATCCACCGTCTGCTGGAGGTGGACTACACCGGCGGCGTGGTCAGCTTTATCCATAACGATAAGAACCTGCTCAAGTGCGATGTGGTCATTCTGGACGAGATGAGCATGGTGGATGTGAAGCTGTTTCAGGCCCTCATTGCGGCGCTGCGCTACAGCTGCCGCATCATCATGGTGGGCGATGCCGACCAGCTGCCCAGTGTGGGGCCGGGCAACATTCTGGGCGAGGTGATCCGCTCCGGGCTGGTGCCCACAGTCTGCCTGAACGAGATCTTCCGGCAGGCGGCGCGCAGCCTGATCGTGGAAAACGCCCACCACATCATCAGCAGTGAGCCGCTGCAGAAGGGCGGCAGGACTGACGACTTCTTCTTTCTGGAATCGGACGGCGACGCGGCCCGGAAGCTGGTGTGCGACCTTGTTACCACCCGCCTGCCGCGCAGCTATGGCTTTGACCCGATCCGGGATATTCAGGTGCTCTGCCCCACAAAGCTGGGCCCCACCGGCACGCAGGCGCTGAATGTGGAGCTGCAGAATCTGCTCAACCCGGAGCAGAAGGGCAAGCCCCAGCTGCAAAGCGCGTCCCGGGTGTTCCGGGTCGGCGATAAAGTGATGCAGGTGCGCAACAATTACGAGATCGTCTGGAACCGCATCGGCGGGGAACAGGGAGTGGGCGCCTACAATGGCGATATCGGCATCGTGGAGAGCATCAATCCCCGTGACCGCTCCATGGTGGTGCGCATGGATGACCGGCGGCTGATCTATCCGGCAGAGAACCTGGGCGAGCTGGAGATCGCTTACGCCATCACGGTGCACAAGAGTCAGGGCAGCGAGTTCCCGGCGGTGATCCTGCCGGTGGCGCAGGTGCCGCCACGGCTGTGCTACCGCAACCTGTTCTACACCGGCGTTACCCGCGCACGCAAGCTGTGCATCGTGGCAGGCCGGCGGGACGTTGTGAACCGCATGATGGGAAACGTCCGCCAGAATCTGCGCTACAGCGGCCTGTGCTATCTGCTGCAGGCAGAGCTGCCGCCGGAGCAGATGAAAACAGAGGAATGACCGATGCCTGCAGAGCAGAATCTGCCCGGGAAGCCGTTCAAAACCGGTATACTTTTTACGGCAACTATGCTATACTGTAAGCTGGTATGATTTCCGGCCTGCATCAACAGGCCGTTGTTTCGATAGAGGAACCAGAAAGGAACAGAGAATTTATGGCACAGAACGATATCGGTATCGATCTTGGTACCACCACCATCATCATCGCACAGGCGGGGCAGGGCGTTGTACTCAACCAGCCCAGCGTTGTGGCAATGGACACGCGCAAAAACACCGTGCTGGAAGTCGGCGATAAGGCTCTGGCCATGGTGGGCCGCACCCCGAACTATATTTCCGCGATCTTCCCGCTGAAAGACGGCGTTATCAGCGACCACACCATGACCCGTGAGCTGATCTGCCGCTTTGTCAAGCAGGTTTACAACTCCCATATGGTCAAGCCCCGGGTGGCAGTCTGCGTGCCTGCTGCGATCACCGGCATCGAAAGCGATGCTGTGGTGGAAGCTGTGGTGGCTGCCGGTGCCCGTCAGGTGTATCTGATCGACGAGCCCATTGCCGCCGCTCTCGGTTCCGGCATCGACATCACCCAGCCGGAAGGCCGCATGATCATCGACATCGGCGGCGGCACCACCGATATTGCAGTGCTGAGTCTGGGCGGTAAGGTCAAGGCCACCAGTGTGCGCGTGGCCGGCAACCACTACGACGAAGAGATCCTCAAGTTCGTGCGCAACAAATACAGCGTGGCCATCGGCCAGCGTACCGCTGAGGAACTGAAAAAGAATGTGGCCTGCTGCCCCCAGAAGACCGATTTCCACGAGACCATGGAGATCAAGGGCCGCAGCCTGCTCACCGGCCTGCCGGTGCGCGTGAATGTTTCCACCGATGATCTCTACGATCCGGTCATGATGCTCAGCGAGCAGATCGGCACCGCAGCCCATCAGGTGCTGGAAAAGACCCCGCCGGAGCTGGCCGGTGATATCTACCGCAACGGTGTCATGCTCACCGGCGGCGGTGCACAGCTGCACGGCCTGACCGAGTACCTGAGCGAGGAGCTCAAGGTGGAAGTGACGGTTTCGCCCGACCCCGTGAACTGCGTGGCGCTGGGCACGGCCATGAGTCTCGGCCTGAACGACAAGCTGGAGACCGGCTTTATGGATGCAACGCCCCGCATCGGCCGCCGGTAAGCCCGACAGGCCGCAGCAGAGAAAAAGGCGGACACGATTTATCCATGCACCCGAATGAAAGCGGCAAAAAGAAAAATTGTCGGTTTTTATTGAAATGAATTGGAAAATAAGGTATAATATTTCCAAATTGATTTTCTGCTGACGACCTCGGGGCCGGATGCGGATTCTGAAAAACAGGAGGAAAACCATGGATTTAGGTTTTGACGTGGTCGTTACCATTACCGGCATCGTACTGGTGTTCTTGATCCTTATCCTGCTGATGGCCATCATCACGCTGGAAGGCAAGATCTTCGATTCGATGGGTACCAAGAAAAAGGCCGCAAAGGAAGCCGCCAAGGCTCCCGCCGCAAAGCCCGCTGCACCCGTGCAGCAGGCCGCAGCCGCTCCCGCTCCTCAGGTGGAAGAAGGCATTCCCGGCGATGTGGTCGCTGCCATTATGGCTGCGATCCACGCAATGGGCAACGGCAAGTACACCCTCAAGGCCGTGCGCCGCAGCAAGAACGGCTGGGGCAATGCGGGCGTGAATGACACCACCGCACCGTTTTAACAGAGGAGGAAGAGCATGACACAGTTTATTGATACTCTGGTCGGTATTTTCCAAAGTTCCGGCTTTGCACGCTTCGGTGAGCCGGGCGGCTACCTGTACGCGATCATGATCTGCGTGGGCTGCTTTTTGCTGTACCTGGCCATCGTCAAGGAATTTGAGCCGCTGATCCTGCTGCCGATGGCATTCGGCATGATCCTGGCAAACCTGCCCGGCAGCGGCGTCATCCACATGCAGTATTTCGTTGGTGACGGTCTGGAACACCCCATGTGGGTGGAGATCCTGAACAACGGCGGTCTGGCCGATATGCTCTATATGGGCGTTAAGCTGGGCATCTACCCGCCGCTGATCTTCCTGGGCATTGGCACCATGACCGACT
>OJNK01001300.1_pt1 | contig 12357 bp, 12 predicted proteins | sample 1597811 | NCBI WGS metagenome assembly OJNK01 (sample SAMN00265073, study PRJEB22529) | human gut metagenome
AGGGTCTGCAAAACCCTCATCCACCAGTTCAAATCTGGTCGTCACCTCCAAAAGACTCCCGGGTGCTGAGGCATCCGGGATTTTTTGTTTTCCGCTCTCGTTAAATAATCTACTTACGCAAAAAGTCTTGTCTCCCCTCTTCGCTCTGTGCTATGCTAGGCGTGTCCGCAAAAAAAAAACGGCTAAGAACTGCATCAATAGAGGAGGATACAGACTCATGCCAGAGTTCCCGCGCAAGGATTTCCAGCTCCATGTGGGCTGGCGCACCATCAAAACTGCCGTCAGTGCCATGCTGGTGGCCATCGTCTACTGTCTCATCGGCCGCAACCCGGCCTTTGCCTGCATCGGCGTCATCTTTGGCATGGGCGTCGATATGCGGGATTCCATCCAGAACGGCGGCAACCGACTGTTCGGCACCCTCATCGGAGGTCTGCTGTCCATCGGTGTGTTCTGGGTGTATCTGCTGTTCTATCCGCAGGGCGGCCACACCGTTTTTCTGGCGGTGCTGCTGGGCGCTGCCACCGTCATCCTCATCCTGCTGTGTCAGTATTTCTGGCCGGGCGGCGTCCAGCCCGGCGGCGTGGTGCTCTGCATCGTGCTGTTCAGCACCCCCATCGAGAGCTATGTGAGCTACGCGCTCAACCGCATCCTCGACACCGCTATCGGCGTCATCATGGCGCTGCTGGTCAACTACTTCCTCCCCCGCGCCCGGGTCGTGGCCTTCTGGGAGGGACTCAAAGGTCTGTTCCGAATGGGCAGCAAGGTCTGAACGTCTTCGCGCTCCGCTCCGGCGGGGCGCTTTTCTTTTGCCCTCCGCCGTGATACAATGGACATATCATCACTTTCCGGAAAGGAGGCCGCGCCATGCCTGCCGAGTCTCACACCACCCTCACCCCGGACACTCCGGTGCGCTACCTCAAGGGCGTCGGGCCCAAAACGGCCGAGCGGTTTGAAAAACTGGGCATCGTGACCCTGGCCGATCTGCTCTGCCACTACCCGCGCCGGTATTTGGATTTTTCCAAGCCTTACACCATTGCCACCGCCCCGCTGGACACCGAGTGTGTCGTCAAGGCGGAGGTATTCGCCAAGCCCGGCGGGCGCGTCCTGCCAGGTGGGCGGCGGATGGAGCGGATCACCGCCGGGGACGATGTTTCCAGTCTGGAGATCACCTGGTTCAACAACCCCTACGCCGCCCAGAAGCTGGAACTCGGGCGGGAGTATTATTTTCAGGGCATCGTCACGGGCGGGATGCTCCGCCGCCAGATGGTCAACCCGCAGGTGCGCACCGATGCACAGGTGGAGAGCATCCCCTTTGAGGCCGTTTACCCCCAGACGGAGGGGCTTTCCAGCGGGGTCATTGCCAAATGCGTCCGCCAGCTCCTCCCCCACGCGGAGCTCCTGCCCGACCCTCTCCCGCCGGAAATGCTGCAAAAGTACCGCCTGCTCTCCAAGGCGGAGGCCGTCCGGGCCATCCACTGCCCCGCCAGCGAGGAAGAGGCCTTTGCGGCCCGGCGGCGGCTCATTTACGAAGAGCTGTTGATTTTGCAGCTTGGCATTGGCCGGATGAAGAACCGGGGTACCGCCCGCACCGGTGCCCCCATGCAAAAGATAAGCCCGGAACCGTTCTGGGCCTTGCTGCCATTCTCCCCCACCGGTGCCCAGCGCCGGGCCGTGGAGGAAATTTTAACCGACATGGCGGGCGAGACTTCCATGAACCGCCTGCTGCAGGGAGACGTGGGCAGCGGTAAAACACTGGTGGCCGCCGCCGCCATCTGGGCCTGTATCCGCAGCGGGTATCAAGCCGCTCTGCTGGCTCCGACGGAAATTCTGGCCTCTCAGCACGCGGAGAACCTCAACCGCCTGCTCTCCCCCTTTGGGATGCGGGTGGCCCTGCTGACCGGCGGGATGAAAGCCGCCGCCCGCCGCGCCACGCTGGCCGCCATCCGGGACGACGAGGCCGATTTGATCGTCGGCACCCACGCCATCCTCAGCGAGGGCGTGGAATTTGCCCGGCTGGGCCTGGCCGTGGTGGACGAGCAGCACCGCTTTGGCGTCCGCCAGCGCGGGATGCTGGCCGAAAAGGCCGAGAACCCCCACCTGCTGGTCATGAGCGCTACCCCCATCCCCCGCACGCTGGGCCTGCTGATCTACGGCGACCTGGACATCTCCATTCTGGATGAGCTTCCGCCGGGCCGCAAGCCGGTCAAGACCCGGTGCATCACCGGCAAAAAGCGGGGAGCGCTGTACGGCTTTTTGGACCGGGAGATCGACGCCGGGCGGCAGGTGTATCTCGTCTGCCCCGCCATCGAGGAAACGCCGGACGGCGGGTTGAATGCCGTCAAAAGCTATTATGAGGACATTGCCAAGGCCCTGCTGCCCGAGCGGCGAGTGGGCCTGATGCACGGCAAGCTCAAGCCCAAGGAGAAAGCCGCCGTCATGGAGGATTTCAAGGCCGGGCGGCTGGACGCCCTCGTCTCCACCACGGTCATCGAGGTGGGCGTGGATGTGCCCAACGCCACGGTCATGGTCATTGAAAACGCCGAGCGGTATGGCCTGAGCGCCCTGCACCAGCTGCGGGGCCGGGTGGGCCGCGGTGCCGCAGAGAGCTGGTGCTTCCTTGTCAGCGACAACACCAGCGAGAATGTCCAGAAGCGGCTCAAGTTCCTCTGCTCCACAGCCGATGGTTTCGCGGTGGCCCAGTACGATCTGGAGACCCGCGGCCCCGGCGATTTCTTCGGCAGCCGCCAGCACGGCCTGCCCACCCTGCAGATCGCCGACCTGATGAACGACACCCGCACCCTCCACGCCGCCCAGAGCGAAGCGGTGGCCCTGCTGGCCGAAGACCCGCTGCTGGAACACCCGGACCACGCCCTGCTGGCCGCTCAGGTGCAGCAGATGTTTGAGAAAGCCGGGGCAATGAATTGAACCGGTATAAAAAGCAACGGACGAGCCGCCGGGCCCGTCCGTTTTGCTTTATGGATGCCTTGAAAATTTCGCGTGCCGCTCCCCCATGCAGACCACGTCGCAGAAGACGCAGCGGCTTTTGGTGGAGAGCTGCACGTCCTTGTGGTAGCAGCCGAAGAACCACTTGGTATAGGTCAGCTTGAGGAGAATTTTATCAAGGAAGAGATGCAGGCGGTTGCTCTCGCCGGAGGCCAGAGCGGAAAAATCCAGGAACCTGCTTGGGGCGTCGTGGGTCAGCACATAATCTACCTGCCAGCTGTTTGCTTCCAGGTTCGCCTCGCAGGCGGCATATTCTTCGTCGGAGGGCATTTCCTGAGGCCACCAGTTCACACCGGCCTCCCGGTCGTCTTTGTCCGGACTTTCCGCCCCGCCAAAGCAGAGGTATTTTTTGCCCTCCAGCTCCAGCACGCTGCCCCGGCAGACATGATACACATTGCCGCCCAGTGCCTGCACTTTGCCGCCAAACAGTTCCACCGTGGGGTACTGGGCCAGCAGGTCATAGTTTTCGTGGGAGCCGTCCAGAAACAGCAGGGTGTAGGGGCGCTTGCGCAGCCAGTCCAGCTTTTTCTGTTCCGCCTTGCTGCCGTCCCACACAAACCCGAAATCGCCCAGCACCAGCACCACGTCCCGCTTGCCCAGCCAGCGGAGCTTGCCGTGCTTGAAGCGGTCCAGCTCGCCATGCGTATCACCTGTGAGATATACCATCCATTTCCTCCCTGCCGTTTTGTGAAACAACTGCAAAAGCCTTGTCACACCCCGGCAAACCTGTTATTATAAAGTATGAAGCCGTTCGGCTTTGTTTTTTGCTCATTTCTCCGGGCGCAGCACCGCCGCCCCGGCTTTTTATATGATATCTCTTTTTAAAGGAATTGTCCACATGAAACGTATTTTTGCACTCTTTCTGTCGTTTGCCGTCCTGTTCAGCTGCCTGAGCGTGACAGCCGGCGCCATGTTCGACCCCAGCCCTGTCTATGACGTCAAGGCCCAGAGCGCCTATGTCGTCAACACGGACACCAACATCATCGTCTACGAAAAAGACAGCCAGAAACAGGTGTCCGCCGGGGGCCTGACCAAATATATGACCATTGCCCTGCTGCTGACCAACTACGCCGACCAGCTGGACAACACGTTCCAGATGCCGTTTGCCATCTCGGACTACGTCCACAGCACGGACAACGCCGACATGCGCTCCAACGAAACGTTCACCTACCGGGAGGCCATCTATGCCATGGTCACCCGCAACGCCAACGAGGCCGCCATGGGCCTGGCCTATTCCCTCTCCGGCGGCGATTTAGCCGGCTGGGTGAGCCAGATGAACACCCTCTCCCAGCGCATTGGCACCACCAACAGCACCTGGACGGACGCCTGCGGCCTGGACAGCGGCAACGTGACCACCGCCGTGGATATGTACCTCATCCTGCGGTATCTCATGAGCTTTGATGCCTTTGTGGAAATTTCCTCGGCTCCCACGTTCACGATGCCCGCCAAGGAAAAACACGCCAAATCCTTTGTTCTGCTGAGCCAGAACGTGGCCCTGAACAAGACCAGCGGCGGCAAATTCTACCGCAGCGCCATGCAGGGCGGCATGTGCGATGTGATGGCCTACAAGGACGACAACGGCAACCAGAGCTACGTCTCCTGGGCCAACAAAAATGGCTCCACCTATCTTTTCTGCATCATGCAGAGCCCGGACACCTGCGACGATTACGGCTATGCCAACCGCCGCCCGGCCCTGTATGAGACCGTCCACCTCATCGACTGGGTGTTTGACAGCTTTTCCATCCAGGCCGCGCTGGACACCGATTTAGCCTTGGCCGAAATCCCGGTCAAGTATTCCTCGGACACCGACACCCTGCAGCTTTACCCCGATGACAACATGATGACCCTGCTGCCCTCCTCCGGCGACGGCTCCGTCACCCAGAAATATTTCCACCTGCCGGACTACGTCTGTGCTCCCATCCAGCAGGGCGACGTAGTAGGCACCGTGGAGCTCAAGCTGGCCGGTGAGACCATCGGCGTGGTCAATCTGGTGGCCGGGCAGGATGTGAGCCGGAACGCCGTCCTCTTCACCGTGGACAAATTCCAGGAGTTCCTGCACAGCCTCTACCTGAAAGTGGTCATCGCCCTCAGCATCCTTTCCGCCGCCATTTACGGCCTCTGGCTGCTGCTCAACGCGTGGCATGGGAGAAATGCGCCGAAGAAGATCCGGCGGCACTGAAAATCGAAAAAAGACAGCAAAAAGCCGCCCGGTGCATAACAGCACACGGGCGGCTTTTCAGTTGCGCCAGCAGGAGTCGAACCTACGATGGGGGAGTCAAAGTCCCCTGCCTTACCGCTTGGCGATGGCGCATCAGTAGAAAGTAGTATATCATATTTTTTCAAAATCCACAAGAGCCGTTACACGCATTGCGTGTATTTTTTGCTTCCCTCTTTCGGATGAAATTTCGTTCTTGTGCGCGCGCGGCGGCTATGGTATGATGGGGCTGTAAAATCCCGGATTTTTCAAGACGGAAAGGAGCGCTGTGTATGTATTACCCTATCTTCAGCATTGCACTGGGAGCCCTGCTGCTTGTCTTGGGCGTCTGTGATGTCTGCAAACGCAAAATCACCTGGGGATACTCGTCTCGCATGAAGCCCAAAGAGCGGGAGATCTGGCAGCGCTGGGTCGGCGTGCTGGAGCTCATCCTCGCGGTGTGTGAGTTTTCTTACGTCTTTTTAACAAAGATGCAGCGCGCCACTTCGTTCCTCTTCGCCGTTCTGGTGCTTTCTGCGGTCTGTATCCTTGGGCCTTACTACCACTGGAAGCATGAGCACAAGGATGACCCGGATAATCAATGAAACCTCTCACCGCTGAATCGCAGTATCAGAAAGGAGTTTTTACGATGGGTCCCTGGTATTATGAAGTCGTCAGCTTTGACGGCGATTACGTCAACCTCCGCCGCACCGACATTGAAAGCGACGAACTGAACCCCGTGGCGCTGGCCCTGCTGCCGCCGGAAATCGAGGTAGGCAGCAAGATCAAATGCGAATACTTCCAGTACGAGATCATTGGCTGATCAAGGAGGCAATTTTCCATGTATCCGGCATCTCCGGAACGCGATCGAACCATCCCCTACCGCCGAAGAGCTGGCCGCCATTGACAGCATCCGCCTTTCAATTTTAAGATCCTCAACAAAAAATCTCCCTCGACGTTTCATCGCCGGGGGAGATTTTGCATTTGCTCTGTTATTTCAGGTCAAACCGGACGATGACCAGCCGGTACCACAGGTAGGGCACCATGTTCCAGATCATCCAGAGCTCCATCAGGATATAATGGGGCAGGTCGCGCCAACGGAACGGGCGCTTGCCCAGCTTCCCGGTCTTGAGCAGGTCAAATGCCTCCTGCATCCCCTTGTCCCAGGCCTCGCCAAACCCCTGCTTGTGGAACTTGTAGCACTTGAGCAGGTAGCCCAGTGCCAGCGGCAGGAAGTTTAAAATCAGCATGAGGAGCGGCTCGTTCTTGAGCGGGAGCAGGATGCTGTTCCGGCCGCTCTGCTGGCTCTTGAACGCGTTGTACTTCACCGCGCCGGTGCTGGCGCCGCAGATGTGGTAGCACTTGGCCGTGGGGCAGAGCACGTTTTTGTAGCCTGCATTGTTGGCCCGCCAGCTCAGGTCCACATCCTCAAAGTAGGCAAAGAAGTTCTCGTCAAAGCCGCCGATCTCGTCCAGAATGCTCTTGCGGTAGAGCGCCGCGCCGCCGCAGGCCGAAAAAATGCGCTTCTGTCTGGTGTAGCGGCTGGCTCTGCGGCCATCGCCCGTCTTGCAGGCAAAACCCATCCAGGTGACGTAATCGCCTGCGTCGTCGGCCAGTTCCCGGTCAAAGTGGCGGATCATCAGGCTCTGCACCGCGAAGATCTTCGGGTCCTGCTCCGCCGTGCGGATCAGTTCTGCCAGCCACCGGGGCTCGGCAAAGGCATCATTGTTGAAGAGCACCACAAACTCGCTCCGGGCCCGGGCAATGCCCTGATTGACGGCATGGGAAAAGCCCGTGTTGTACCCGTTTTCAATCAGGGTGAAGTTGGGCCGGGTACAGTAGCCGCGGGCCTGCTCCAGACTTTCGTCCGTGGAGCCGTTGTCCACCACGATGAGCTCAAAATCCTGCTCGGTCTGGGCGTAGACCGACTCAATGGAATCTTTCAGCCAGCCTTTGCCGTTGATGTTGGGGATGACGATGGTTGCTTTCATACGTTTGCTGCTCCTACCTTGCTCGATTACTCTGACAGTATACCATACTCCCAGCCAAAAGAAAACCGGCCCACGCAAAAACTGCCGCACAGCACAGGGCTGTACGGCAGGAAATGCTTTTGGGAAAAACGCTTACTTGCGGCTTGCCAGCAGGGCCTCGATCTTCTTGATGGGGTCGATGATGCTGGAAACGGACATATCGTGGTTCAGAGCCACAATGAAGTATGCCGCGTACTTGGAAACATCGACATCGACGTACCAGTCACGGTTCAGCAGCTCCGGCTTGCGGTAGGTCAGGTTGGTACCGACGACATAGTCCAGGGTGCCCTCTTCCACAGCCTTGTCGAACTTATCCAGGCCGCTGGTGAAGAGCGGGAACGTTGCGTCCGCGATGATCCGCTTTGCGCCGCGGGCCTTCAGGTTGCTGGCAACCTCCAGCATGCTCTCGCCGGAAGCAATGATATCATCGGCGATGAAGACGGTCTTGCCCTCCACGGAATCGCCCAGATACTCATGGGCCACGATGGGGTTGCGGCCGTTGACGACGCGGGTATAATCGCGGCGCTTATAGAACATGCCCAGGTTGCAGCCCAGCACGCTGGAGAAGTACATATTGCGGTTCATAGCGCCCTCGTCCGGACTGACCACGATGAACTTTTCCTTATCAAAGGAGATATCGGGGTTCTTCTTGAGCAGGTTCTTCAGTACCTGATAGGTGGGCATGGCGTTGTCGAAGCTCATCAGAGGCACGGCGTTCATCAGGCGGGGGTCGTGTGCATCAAAGGTGATGATGTTCTTCACGCCCATGGCCTGCAGCTCCTGCAGGGCCACGGCGCAGTCCAGGCTCTCGCGGACCACACGGCGGTGCTGACGGCCGCCGTACAGGCTGGGCATGATGACGGACACGCGGTGTGCCTTGCCTGCCACAGCCTGGATGAGACGCTTGAGGTTTGCAAAATGGTCATCCGGGGAGAGATGGTTCTCATAGCCGAACAGATTATAGGTGACGCTGTAGTTGCCCGGGTCCACGACAATGTAGATATCATCGCCGCGCACAGACTCCTTGACGAGGCCCTTTGCGTCGCCGCTCTGGAAACGGGGGCACTCGGCGGGGATGATGAACGTCTCCTTATCAATGCCAGCTTCGTTGGCCCAGCGCACCAGATGGTTGTCGATGAGGTTGGTGAGTTCCTCGGCACCGGGGCAGCAGATCAGGCGCAGGTCAGCGACCTTCGTCTGCAGAAAACAGTCCTTAGGGTTGATGGCAGACATAGTTACACTCCTTAATATTCCTTTGTCAAAAATCAGTGTTCAGGTGTTAAAGTGCACATCCAGTTTTATTTTATCACAAATTCCCTCTTTCGACACCAGAAACTTGCATCCAACCTGCATTTTCTGCGCCTTGCACAGCTGTTTTTCCTTTTTGCGACGTACTCTGTGAGTTTTTTACAAAAGGCATACTTTTATGCAAAAAAGCGATGCACAAATGTGCATCGCTTTTTGCAACAAACTTACAGGGCAGCCACGGCAGCCTTGAGTTCTTCCACGCGGTCGGTGTTCTCCCACTTCACGCCCAGGTCCTCGCGGCCCATGTGGCCGTAGGCGGCCAGCTTGCGGTAGATGGGCTTGCGCAGGTCGAGATCCCGGATGATGGCGGCGGGGGTCAGGTCAAACACCTTTTCCACAGCCTGCTCGATCTTCTCGTCCTCCACAGCGCCGGTGCCAAAGGTATCCACCATGATGGAGACGGGCTTTGCCACGCCGATGGCGTAAGCCACCTGCACCTCGCACTGCTTGGCCAGGCCGGCAGCCACGATGTTCTTGGCCACCCAGCGGGTCGCATAAGCGGCGCTGCGGTCCACCTTGCTGGGGTCCTTGCCGGAGAACGCGCCGCCGCCGTGGCGTGCATAGCCGCCGTAGGTATCCACGATGATCTTACGGCCGGTCAGACCGGTATCGCCCTGGGGACCGCCCACAACAAAGCGGCCGGTGGGGTTGATATAATACTTGGTGTTCTCATCCAGCAGCTCGGCCGGGATGGTAGCCTTGATGACCTTTTCCATGATATCTGCGCGCAGTTGCTCCATGGGCACGGCCTCGCTGTGCTGGCTGGAGATGACCACGGCGTCCACACGGGCGGGCTTGCCGTCGATATACTCCACGGTGACCTGGCTCTTGCCGTCCGGGCGGAGGTAATCCAGCTCGCCGCTCTTGCGCACCTCGGTCAGCTTCTTGGCCAGCTTGTGGGCCAGGCTGATGGGCATGGGCATCAGCTCCGGGGTCTCATCGCAGGCATAGCCAAACATCATGCCCTGGTCGCCTGCACCGCCGACCTCATCGTTGGTGCCGAGGGCGATATCGGGGCTCTGGCCGTCCACATTGGAGATGACGGCGCAGGTGTCGGCGTCAAAGCCGAACTTGGCGCGGGTGTAGCCGATATCGGCCACGACCTCGCGGACGATCTTCTGGAAATCGACATAACAGTTGGTGGTGATCTCGCCCATGATGTGGACCATGCCGGTAGAGGCACAGGTCTCGCAGGCCACGCGGGCCTCGGGGTCGTGGGTCAGGATCTCGTCGAGGATGGCATCGGAGATCTGATCGCAGATCTTGTCGGGATGTCCCTCGGTAACGGACTCGGAAGTAAACAGACGATGCTTTGCCATAAAATTTTCCTCCATAGCGTAGCGTTGTGGATATTCTTCTACAGCTTCCTACACAGACTTCAAGGTTTGCGCAAATAAAAACGCTCAGAACCGAAGTTCTGAGCGTTTGCACTCTTATCTTTCGGTTTCCCGCAGGATTTGGCACCTTATGTGTGATCCACACAGGTTGTCGGGCTTCACAGGGCCTGTCCCCTCAGCCGCTCTTGATAAGTCGGTATTCAGTTGTTTCGTGTGGTATTCTATCATTCCTGCGTCAGATTGTCAAGAGAAAGTCGCACTTATTTCAGCATTTTTCTGGAATTGATGCAAAATCCCCTACCGTACAGGGAAAAACGCAGAAAAGGGCACAGCCGAAGCTGTGCCCTTTGCCGGTTCCATTGCAAATAGGTCCTTAGTAGCCCTTGGCCTGCTCGCCGTTCAGGATCTTCACGGCGCGGGAAGTGCCCAGACGGTCCGCGCCCAGAGCCAGGAATTTCTCCATGTCGTCCACGGTGGAGATGCCGCCGGCAGCCTTGACCTTGCAGCGGCCACGCACGCCCTTGACCATCAGCTCCACATCATGGAAGTTGGCACCCGCGGTGGAGAAACCGGTGCTGGTCTTGATGTAGTCCGCACCGGCCTCGCAGACGATGTCGCACATCTTTTCTTTCTCTTCGTCGGTCAGCAGGCAGGTCTCAATGATGACCTTGAGGATCTTATCGCCCACAGCCTCTTTCACCGCGCGGATATCCTCACGGACAGCATCGTATTCTTTGTTCTTCAGGCGGCCGATGTTGATGACCATGTCCACCTCGGCGGCACCGTTCTCAATGGCGGTCTTCGCCTCAAATGCCTTGGACTTGGGATCCATGGCGCCCAGAGGGAAGCCGACGACGCAGCACACGGGGATGCGGCCTGCCATGTACTCCACCGCCTGCTTGACGTAGCAGGTGTTGATGCAGACAGAAGCCGTGTGGTTGGCAATGGCCTCATCACAGAGGGTCTGGATCTGGGGCCAGGTAGCCTCGGGTTTCAGCAGGGTATGGTCCACATGGGACAAGATCTCTTCACGGGTCATGCTCTTTCCTCCTAAACTCAATTTTTGTTGGCACGGCGTACTTTTGCCATGCCCACCGCGCTGAGTGCAATGGCCGTTACCGACGCCGTAGCACCGATGATGCCCAGCACCAGGCCGGAAACCAGGAATGCAAAGCCTTTCAAACCACGTTTCATAATTACCGTACCTCCCATAGTTTTATCAAGGGGCGTACCCCTTATTTCTTTTTGAAAACGATCCGCTTACTGAACACATAGTTCAGTATCACCACAATGACATTGGAAAATACCTTGACGCACAGCCCCCACAGCTCCTGCGTCTCGATACGGCTGGTGACAAAAATGGCCGTGGGCCCATCGGCCCCGCCGATGACGGCAATGGCCGCGGAACCATCCGAGATGCCCGGAGGCGTGCCCAGATAGCTCGAAGCCATCTGCACCGTCGTGTCCGGGCCAAACCAGTGGAACGCATGGGTCAGCAGGCCACTCATGAGGCTGTCCATCAGCGCCGCGCCCTGGGCCGCCAGCAGGTTGCCCAAAACCAGCATGATGGCGGCGTCCAGCAGCAGCGTGCCCAGACGGCAGGAGACAAAGGCTGTAAACTCTTTTGCCTGCTCCCTGCCCCGCGTTTTGCTGCGGAACACGAACGCCCGATTGGTGGCGTAGGCAAACAGGATGCAGAGGATGTTATCCAGCACATTGCCCCAGCTGTTGGCGGCGGTATAGCCGAACAGCCGGTTGAACAGCGCGTACAGCAGGATATTGAGCAGGGTGGTCAGCACCCCAAAGATCAGGTAGCTGAGCACTTCCCAATGTTTCTTGAGCCATTGTATCATAAGGTTTTCCCTTTCTTGTCAACTGGCTTGCCCTCTCCGTCATCGCTAACGCGATGCCACCTCTCCCAAAGTGAGAGGCTTTGGCAGTCCGTAAAGTCTATAGAAAACGCCATGCGTCTATGAGAAACAAAACCTCTTTGCCAAGGGCTCGCCCCTTTGGGAAAGACTCCCTCCGGTCGGAGGGAGATGTCGCGTAAGCGACAAAAGGAGGATGCCTGTCGAGCGAATGCGAGACTGAGAGGGCATACCAATAAAAAACAGCCCCGCCGCCGTTACCCGGCAACGGGGCTGTCAGTCGCATTGTGTCAGAGACCGCGCATTCCAAAGAGCTGATTACTCAGCGTCGTTGTTCAGCAGAGCCTTCATGGACAGGCTGATGCGCTTCTTGTCGAAGTCAACATCCAGCAGCTTCACATCGACCATATCGCCGACTTTCAGTGCGTCAGAGACCTTCTCAACGCGATCATTGCTGATCTCGCTGATGTGGACCAGACCGTCAACACCCGGCAGGATGCGGACGAAAGCACCAAACTTGGTCAGAGAAACGACCGGAGCGTGGAAAGTGCTGCCGATGGGATAGTTGTTCTTCAGCTGCTCCCAGGGGTTGTCCTCAGCCTTCTTGTAGCCCAGAG
>OJNK01001307.1_pt1 | contig 12327 bp, 12 predicted proteins | sample 1597811 | NCBI WGS metagenome assembly OJNK01 (sample SAMN00265073, study PRJEB22529) | human gut metagenome
AGCTTGCCGCAGAAAAGCAGCGCACCGAGCGGGTGACCAAGCGCATTCTGACCGAGGAAGAAATGTCGGCCTTGTCCGATCGGCTGATGCAGATCACCAAGGGTATGACCATCACGGTGCGGTACTTCAAAGAGGACACCGCCCACCCGGAGGTTCCGGCGGTGGGCAACTACATCACACTGACCGGAAAAGCAGACCGCATCGACCCGGTGTTCCGCACCCTGCAGGTGGGCGACACCGTGGTGCCCTTTGAGGATCTGGTGGAGGTCAGCGGGGAGGGTATCATGGACATTGATACGTATCTGGGCATCGGAGAAGAATGAGATAACGAGAAATGCTGAAAGAGATGTTTATGGGACGGATTTTTCGGTAAAATGACCTCAGAAGAAGCAAAACACACTTCAGACGGAGGAAAACACCATGGCAAACGGTGATTACGGCTATTTCGGCAAAGGCGACACGGGCTATGCCCAGTACATGACGGCGTTCAACCGCAACTTCGGCGGTTCGTCTGGCGGCGGTGGCGGTGGGAACCACAACAATGGCGGCGGTGGCGGAGACGGCAACGGCTGCGGCTGCGGCTGTCTCATCGCCATTGCAGTGGTGGTCGTGCTGGTGCTTATTGCCATGGGAAGCTGAGGGCATCCCCACGGTGCAGAGCTGCTTGTGGTAAACGGCGGAAAAAACTAAAAAGCACTTGACCCTGACGTTGCGTCATAGCGTATACTGAGCTTGTCGCAAGGGAGGAAAACGAAATGATGACTGTCAAGGAAGTGAGCAATCTGACCGGGGTGAGCATTCGGACGCTGCAATATTACGATAAAATCGGTCTGCTGCATCCGGCGCATCGAACGCAGGCAGGATATCGCCTGTATGATGATGCTGCACTGGAACGATTGCAACAGATTTTGCTGTTCCGAGAACTGGAATTTTCACTGGAGGATATCCGAAAAATTCTGAAAAACCCGGAGTTTGACCGGGAAAAGGCACTGGAACAGCAGATCACATTGCTGACCCTGAAAAAACAGCATCTGGAAAAGTTGATCGCTCTTGCGGAGAAGATTCGGACAACAGGAGGAAATGTTATGGACTTCAACGCATTTGACACACAGAAGATCAAGGAATACGCAGAACGTGCAAAGAAAGAGTGGGGCGAAACCACAGAGTATCAGGAATTTGAGGCAAAAAACGCCCGGCGGACGCAGAAGGAATCTGGCAGCATCAACGAGCAGTTGATGGGGCTCGTAGCGGCATTCGGAACGCTGCAAACCAGAGAACCGGCAGACCCCGCAGTACAGGCACAGGTGAAAAAACTGCGGGACTTTATCACCGAGAATTACTATACCTGCACGAAGCCCATTCTGTATCAACTTGGACAGATGTATGGTGCCGGCGGAGAGTTTACGGAGAACATCAACGCTGCCGGGGGAGAGGGTGCGGCAGAATTTGCTCAGAAAGCTATTGAAATTTATTGCCAATAAGCAAAATTGCCTTACGTGACCCGGTCACAGAAAATCTAACTAGGAAATGTTATCATATAGCCACAGGAAACACCAACAACATTCCGATGGAGGATTTTAATATGAAGGCAAAGTTTTATATCTGTGAGCACTGTGGCAACCTGATCACCACCATCCACAACGCAGGCGTTCCGCTGGTCTGCTGCGGCGAAAAGATGAAGGAACTGCTCCCCAACACGGTGGAGGCCAGCGGCGAAAAGCATCTGCCGGTGGCCCAGCTTTCCGGCAGCACCCTCACGGTTACGGTGGGTGCAGTGGAGCATCCCATGGTGGATGTACACCACATCCAGTGGCTCTTTGTGGAGACGGAAAACGGCGGACAGCTCCACTACCTCGCCCCCGGGCAGGCACCCAAGGCGGTGTTTGAGCTGGGCAGCGAAAAGCCGGTGGCGGTCTACGCCTACTGCAACCTGCATGGTCTGTGGGTGACGAAGCTGTAAGAAATAAACAGGCTCCTGCCAGTGGTTGACGCTTGCAGGAGCCTGTTTTGGCGTGCAGCCAGAGGGATGATGCAGCGTTAAAAATATTCTGCTTGACCTTGTGCAGAGGATGAAGTAATATACTCGCAAGAAACCAACTTACGAGTGTATTTTATGCAACTACGCTTTGAGGAGGAAATACCATGCGTTCCGAACAGATCAGAAATCAACTGGAAATCGTGCAGGGAGACATCACCAAGCTGGACTGTGACTGCATCGTGAATGCAGCTAACCGCAGCCTGTTGGGCGGTGGTGGCGTGGATGGGGCCATTCACCGGGCAGCAGGGCCGGAACTGCTTGCCGAGTGCCGCACCCTGCACGGCTGCCGCACCGGCGAAGCAAAGATCACCAAGGGCTACCGGCTGAAGGCAAAGTACATCATCCATACGGTGGGTCCCATCTACTCCGGCACCCCGGAGGATGCTGTGCAGTTGGCAGACTGCTACCGCAATTCGCTGGAGTTGGCAAAGACCTACGACATCCACAGCATCGCCTTCCCGGCAATTTCTACGGGCGTGTATGGCTATCCGCTGGATGCCGCCACCCAAATTGCGGTGGATACAGTGACCGATTGGCTGCAAAACCACGCTGACTACGATATGAGGGTCATCTTCTGCTGCTTTGATGCCCGGACGGCGCAGGCGTATCAGACAAAAATGAAAATGGAGTGAACATTGAAATACAGAGAAATCGTGGACGGCATTTTTCTTGACCGCCCCAACCGTTTTATTGCCCATGTAGATGTGAACGACACGGTGGAAACCGTCCATGTCAAAAACACCGGGCGGTGCAGGGAACTGCTGCTGCCCGGTGCGGCGGTGCGTCTGGAAGTGTCAGACAACCCGAAACGCAAGACAAAATACGACCTTGTGGCGGTACGCAAGCAGAAACTTGGTTGGGTCAACATGGACAGTCAGGCACCCAACAAGGTGGTAGGAGAATGGCTCTCAAAGCAGGAATTTGACCTTGTCAGGCCGGAGTTTGCATACGGAAAATCCCGCATTGATTTTTACATGGAAAAGGGCGAACAGAAATACCTGCTGGAAGTCAAAGGCTGCACATTGGAAGTGGGCGGCATCGGTTATTTCCCGGATGCACCCACCGAACGGGGCGTGAAGCACTTGCACGAGTTAGCGCAGGCACAGCGGGCAGGGTATCGGTGTGCAGTAGCCTTTGTGATCCAGATGGAAGGCATCACCGAGGTGAGGCCGAATGTTGGCACGCAGCCGGAGTTTGGCACAGCGCTGGCTAAAGCGAAAGCCGCAGGCGTGAGCGTGCTGTTCCTGCTTTGCCATGTCGGGCGGGACAGTCTGGAAATCGTGGAGCAGCGAGAAGGGTAAAATGAACGGAACCATGCGAAGCGCAGCCCTTGCACCACTCTGCAGGATGTGATAGGATGAAGATAACCACATGAGGGAGGAACCAGCATGCCTTTTTTGATGATCCGCAACGACATCACCAAGGTAACAGCGGATGCCATCGTCAACCCCGCCAACCGGAACCTTTTGCAGGGCAGCGGCACCAGCCGTGCCATTCATTTATCAGGCGGCAGGGGAGCAGGAGCTGACCGCGGCCTGTGAAGCCGTTGGGCACTGCGATTTGGGCAGGGCGGTGTGCACCCCGGCGTTCGGACTGCCTGCAAAGTATATCTTCCATGCGGTCTGCCCGGCATGGCACGGCGGATTTTTTGGCGAGGCAAAACAATTGGCCGGTGCATACCATTCCGCATTGGAATTAGCCGCAGAGTACCACTGCGAGAGCGTGGCCTTTCCGCTGCTGTCCAGCGGAAACTATGGCTACCCCAAAGAACAGGCCTTCCGCATTGCAGTGGATACCATCACGCAGTACGTCATGGAGCACGACCTGACCGTGTATCTGGTGCTTTACGACCAGGACTCGCTGGCCGTGAGCCGGAAGCTGTTCGTCTCGGTGGAGGAGTACATTGACGACCACTATGTAGCACAGAACGATGAAAGCTACCAGTTTGACCGTCGGCGCAGAGAATCCGTAGAGCGTCGGCGGTGGCGGCTGGAAGAAGAAGCCACACCGATGCTGGAAACGGCTGCTGCGCCGCCTCCGCCTGCAACCGCTCCCATGGCGGCCCGCAGTCTGGAACACCTGATGGACAATCTGGGTGAGAGCTTCACCACCCGGTTGCTGCGGCTCATTGACGAGCGGGGGCTGAAGGACTCCACCGTATACAAGCAGTCCAACATCTCCCGGCAGCATTTCTCCAAAATTCAGTGCAATCGCGACTACAACCCTAAAAAGAAAACTGTGCTGGCCTTTGCGGTGGGGCTGCATCTGTCGGAGGATGAGACCATCGACCTGCTCAAAAGCGCAGGCTATGCCTTCTCCGACGGCTCCAAGCGGGACTAGATCGTGCGGTACTGTCTGGAACAGAAAATTTATAATATCAATCAGGTCAATACCCTTTTGTTTGAATACGATCAGGAACAGCTGGGTGCGTGATTTGTCGCCTGCCCGTTGACCTTTTGCCCTTCGGTTTGTGGTATCCTCTTGTCAGAAAGACGGAACACCACAAAAAACGGAGGGCATTTGTTATGAAGAAGAATCTTACAGAGCTTGTTTTTATCCTCGACCGCAGCGGCTCCATGGGCGGACTGGAACCGGACACCATCGGCGGGTTCAACGCTATGCTGACCCGGCAGAAGGAGCAGGAGGGCAAAGCCAACGTGACCACCATCCTGTTCGACCATGAGGTGCAGCTGCTGTACGACCGTTTTCCGCTGAAGGCTGTTGCGCCGCTGACCGAAAAGGACTATTACGTCCGGGGCTGCACGGCGCTGCTGGATGCCATCGGTTACGGCGTGGAGAAGATGGTGAATATCCAGCGCCATCTGCCGGAGGATTTGCGGGCAGCATATGAGCTGTTCCGGCAGAACCTTGAGCGCAGGATGTGACACCGCCGGTGCTGCACAGACCCAAGCTGTATTTAAAAAACTGAGGATCGTACCGGAAGAACAGCAAAACACCCGCCTGCGTATTGTGTGCAAAGCACAGTACATGGGCGGGTGTGGTTTTGTTGTGGTTTGTTCGCACTGTCAGAACAGGTCGAAACATAATTTTTGTGGAGTTCCGTCCAGCAGATACCGGATATAGAGACGGTCGTTTTCCGCTTCTGCCTGCACCTGCGTGGCGTGCTCAAAGAGGGTGCGCAGACGGCGGTACTCTGCCCGCTGCGCATCCGTGTAGTGGGACGGCATATCCGAGGTAAGGAACACATTGCCCAGCAGGGCATTGACCGCGGCAAGGGTGCGTTTTTGCTCTGCCGTCAACTTGCAGTTTTCTTCCCGGAGAAAGAACACATCCGGGTCGCTGCCATAGGCGCGGCCATTGAGCTGCCGCCGGAATACGGTGTTGTTGATGGCCTGCTTTGTGGACACACGCTCCCGATGGAACAGGCGCATATACCACACATCGTTCCAGTCCAAGCTCACGTCGCAACTGACACGGCAGTAGTCCACCAGCCCGAAAGCGGACATCACCGGTACGCCGCAGCCAAGGATGGTCTTTTGTCCACACCATGTGCGCAAAAGCTCCATAGCACGGTACATTCTGCCCGCCCGGCTCTCGCGGGCGTTGCCAAAGGGGGCAGCACCGTACAGAAAATCCAGCTTGACAAGGTCGAAGCCCCAGTCGTTCAGCACCCGGTCGAACACCCGGCGCAGATAGTCCAGCACGGCCGGGTTGTCGATATCCAGCGCATAAAAGCTGCTCCAGTTGCTGCCGCAGCACCACGGTTTGCCGTCCACTTTCAGCAGCCAGTCCGGGTGCTGCCGGAAAAGGGCAGAGTCCTTTTCGCACACAAAGGGTGCAAGCCATAGCCCAGCCTGAAATCCGGCGGCGTGAATTTCCTCCACCATGCCTTTCAGCCCGTGGGTGAATTTCTGCGCATCCGTTTCCAGCCAGTCGCCCACCTTCGGCTCCCAGCCATCATCGATCTGGAACAGGTCTCCCGGGCAAAGCAGGCTGCGACATCCGGTCAGATCCTCCCGGATGGTATCCTCGGTGATATCCTGATAGCGGTTGTACCAACTGGAATAGCCCGCCAGCTTCTTCTCCGTCCGGGGCTTGATGCCCATAGCCCGAAACCAACCGTCAAACACTTCGGTCTCGCCGCCCTCGGCAAAAAACAGGTCGAACAGGGAAAAGCTGCCGCCGGGATGCTTCACCCCGGCGCAGTCCCGCTCCAGCGTCAGCAGGGATTTGCGGCTGTCGTACCGGAGAATGGTGTAGCCCGGGGTCTCGTCCAGCGATGCCACCAGCTGGAACTGCCCGCCCTTGCGGAAATAGCAGTAGGAAAAGCCGTGGCTCTGCCCCTTTTGATGCCCGTAAGGTACAAAGTGATAATCGCCGTAGCGGTCAAAGGCGTATTTTTTGCGCAGAAAGCCGGGAATGTGATCGGTGCCGCGCAGCTTGCCGTTCCGGTTTAGCTCCGGGCTGTAGGTCCATGTCTGGTAGCCGTTCATGAACAGGCGCTCGTCGGCAGCCATCTTCCACGGCAGCTCGGCACGCACGGCTTTCAGCGTCCCGGCGGGCAGGTCTGCCGTCAGATGCAGCGCACCGCCATTCTCCGTTACCGTGCAGTTGCCTGTCTGTACGCCGCCAGAAGTTTCCGCGTACCAGTGCAACGTTTCAGTCATGGTGCGCTTCCTCCCTGTGGAGCTGTGCGCTGATCTCGGCAGCGCGGGCATCGGTCAGAACAAACTTGCGGCGGAACAGCACCAGCGCACCTGCCAGCACCAGCATGGGCAGGACCGTCATCATCAGGCGCAGACCCAGCAGGGTTCCGGCGCTCTGTACTGCCACCGGGCCGGTCTCCTCCGTGTTGCCCACAAGGCCAATCAGGTCCAGCCCGATGCCGGTCAGGAATACCGCTACACCGGAGGCAGCCTTGACCACAAAGGTCTGCATGGAAAAGATGACGCTCTCCTCCCGGCGGCCGGTCTTAAGCTGGCCGTAATCCACACTGTTGGAAAGGAACAGGGTGGTCAGCACGGTCAGCATCCCGTTGCAGGCAAACACGACCACGCCTGGGATGCACAGCAGCGCCAGACTGTGGGAAAGGCCGGTCAGGCAGAACACCAGCAGGGTGCCGTAGCCGCACAGTGCCAGCACAAGGCTCAGGTGAAATACCTGCGTGCTGCTGAATTTTTTTCGCAGCAAGGGGTAAAGCACCATCATGCCAAGGATCTGTGCCGCACCGCCCACGGTGGAAAACAGGGTGTAGGTGGCTTTCCAACCTGCACCGCCAAGGTCGTATTTGAAGAAATAGATGATGAAGTTGGAGGTAAGGTACAGCGCCGAGTTGATCAGCACGATGCTGCCTACCACCACCATAGCCTGATCGTTGCGGAACAGGGCGGAGAACATCTCCTTCACGGTGGCAGTCTTCATCTCACTGGGGGTGGTTTCTTTCATGGAAATGCAGCACACCAGCTCTGTCACTGCAAAAATTACCGCTACGATCAATGCCACCCAGCGGAAGCCAGCGCGCTCGCTGTCGCCGCCAAGGGCTCCCACCAGCAGCATGGTGAACATGGCGATAAGAGCCGAACCAACGCCTGCACAGGTACGCCCCACCATGGAAAGGTTCTCCCGGTCTTTTGGGGTGCGGGTCACGGCCGGGATCATGGACCAGTACGGAATATCCATCATGGTATAGGTGACGCCCCACAGGATGTACACCACGCTGAAATAGACCATCAACGCCGCTTCGTCCAGCACCGGGGCGGCAAACAGGGCGTAGAGCACCAGCGCATTGAGCAGCGTTCCGGAAAAGATCCACGGACGGAAACGTCCCCAGCGGGTGCGGGTCTTTGCCACCAGAACCCCCATAAAGGGGTCGTTGAAGGCATCAAAGAACCGGGCAGCCATGAGCACGACGCCCACAAAGCTGGCCGAAAGTCCCAGCACATCCTGATAATAATACATGACGTAAGAAGCCGACAGGGCATATACCATATCCTTGCCCACGGCACCAATACCGAACGCGGTTTTCTGTTTCAGGGTCAGTTCCATACAGCGTCCTCCTTTTCAATGGTGAACTGCAGCACAACGGACTGGGTCTGCGGTGCAGAAACGGTCAGCAGGGCTTCTCCGGCAGTGCCCACGGTGCGCAGATAGGTTCCGGTCATGCCGCCCTCGGCAACGGCGGTCTGCGGGCCCACAAGGGCGGCGCTGCCCTCCACCGCAAACTGCACCGGGAACTGTGCGTAGGGGGCAGGGGTGCCATTCTCGTCCAGAATGCGCACCCGGATAGCCGCCATATCGTAAGTGTTTTTTTCCCGAAGAGCCGTCCGGCTGGCCTTGACTTCCAAGTGCAGCTTTGCACTGGGGCAGAGGGTCACGCTGCGCACCACGTTGCCGTCCTGTACAGCATCGAACCGCCAGCGGGTAGCCTCGCCGCCCCAGTTGCCCACATATTTGCCGTAAAGCGCCACGCCATCTTCAAAGCTCATTTTGTAGTGCAGCATACACCAGCCGAATTTGACCTTGTAGGCCAGCGGCAGTCCCGCCAAGCCGTATTTTCCGGCGGCCAGCAGGCAGTCCCGCACAGCGGCTGCCTTGGCGGGGGAAAAGTGCTCCTGTGTTTCCAGCAGCTCGCCAATGGTATCGTCCATCACAAAGGGAGGGTGGGGCAGCGCCGTCCACTCGCTTTGGCGCAGGGCGGTGACGAACACATCGTTTTTGTAAAGCCTTACCTGTTGGGCATTGCTGAAAACATAGGCCGTGCCCAGCTGCCCGGCGGGGTTATCGCCAATGTCCATGGAGGAGCTGACCGCCAGCACCGGGTCAGTATCGCCCTGACTGGCATAGACCGCTGCCGCCAATTTGGGGTTGCGGAAGCTGTCCAGCACCCCGTGGTAGCAGATGCGATCCCCGGAGCCAAAGTCCTTGTGGGTCTGGTAGTCGAACATACACCAGCCAAAGCACCCGGCGTGCTCTCCGCTGGTATAGGCGGCGTTCTGCACCCGGACGTGCCGCAAGGCGTGCTCCTGTCGATGAGGGCCATCGTCAAAGGGCTTGGTGGGGTACATGTGACCGTTGCACTCCGAGATGAGCAGCGCCTTGCCCATATCCGGGGTCACGTCCTTTTTGGGCTTTGCGCCGGGCGTTACGCCGTTGTGGGAAAAATCGTTGTAGGCGTAGACATCCTCCAGCAGATGGCTTTTTTCCAGATACCGCACACCGGAGGTGGCGCGGCTGGGGTCCAGCTGATGGGCGATTTGATTGGTGCGGGTGTAAAAGGCATCGTCGTCCACGCTCTCGTTGATGCGCACGCCCCACAGGATGATGCTGGGATGGCTGCGGTTTTGCAGGATCATCTCCTGCAGCATTTCACAGGCGGCGTCCTTCCAGTTGTCGTCCCCGATGTGCTGCCAGCCCGGCAGCTCGGTGAACACCAACAGACCCCGCCGGTCGCACTCGTCCAGAAAATATGGGCTTTGTGGGTAGTGGCTGGTGCGCACGGCGGTGCAGTGCAGCTCCTCCTGCAAAATGCGGGCATCCTCCCGCTGCAGGCTTTCCGGTGCGGCGTAACCGATGTAAGGGTAGCTCTGGTGTCGGTTCAGACCCCGCAGAAAGGTCTTTTTGCCGTTGAGGTAGAAGTCATCCGCCCGGAACTCTGCGGTGCGGAAGCCAAAGGTCACCTGCTTGCGGTCGATGGGCTGTCCGGCTGCGTTCAAAAGCTCTGCCACGGCATGATGCAAAACCGGGTGCTCGGTATCCCACGGCTGTGCGTCCGGGACGGAAAGCTGCATCTTCCCGGTTTCTGCCGCCTGTGCGGTCTGCTGGGCCAGCAGGGTGCCGTCTGCGGTCTCCAGCCGGATGCGGACCGCCACGGCTGCGGGTGTAAGCTCTGCCGTCCACTGCACCACGGCATCATGCAGGGTGGGCGTGTAGACGAACAAATCGGTCAGGCGGCTTTCTGCCGTAGCTTCCAGCCAGACCTCCCGGTACAGCCCGCCGTAGGTCAGGTAGTCGATGACAAAGCCAAAGGGTGGAATGGCCGGGTCTTCACGGGTATCCAATTGCACGGTCAGCAGGTTTTCACCCTCCCGGTCCACAAGGTCTGTGATCTCCACCGCAAAGCCGGTATAGCCGCCCCGGTGCTGCCCGGCAACTCTGCCGTTGACCCGCACCACTGCCTGATGGGCGGCTCCGTCAAAGCGGAGGAACAGCCGGGGCGCAGTCTGTACCGGCGGCACCCGGAACCGTTTGCGGTAGCCGCAGACCATCTCGTAATCGGCGGGGGAGGCACAGTGCAGTGGCACCTCCCGGCAGGTATGGGGCAAGCGGACGGCTTGCTGTTTTGGTACAGGCAGCCCCTTGCCAAAGGCTTCCGTCCAGTGTCTTGTAAACTCCCAGTCCTCGCAAAAGCTGTGTTTCATCGCGGCAGCACTCCTTCCAGTAGAATCGAGATCATTTCCTCCAGTACAGCCACATAATGCACCCCGCTTTCTGCCAGACTGCGGTCTGCTAGAAAGCTCTCGATGGAAGCGGTGATCATCTGCCGCAGCACCGGCAGGGACACCGGACGCATGACCCCCTCTGCCACAGCCTGTTCCAGCAGCGCCATGGTGGGTTCCCACCCGTTTTCCAATTGACTGCGCACCCGCGCCGCCACCACCGGGTATTTCTCGTCCAGCTCCTTCATCTGCCGCAGGTCCAGCGCGGCGTATTCTGTCGGCATGGCAATGATGACCGCCCGCAGCTTCTCCTGCAAAGTACCGCTGCCCGCCAGAATTTCCTGCTTGCAGCGGTGGATGTCCGCAAAGGCATGGTCTACCATGTCCAGCAGAAGCGCCTCCTTGGAGGGGTAAACGGTGTAGATGGTCTTTTTGCTGATGTGCAGCGGCTCTGCCACCTGTTGCATAGTGAAATGCAGCCCCTGTTGACGGAATAACTGCATCGCCTGTGTGCGCACCAGCGCATCGAGCTTTTCCTGCATGAGCGTCCTCCTTGTGGAAACTGTACTTGCTTTTCTGGTTTCCATTCTAGTGCGGAAACCGAGCTGAATCAAGCGGTTTCCGCGTTTTCTGCGTTCTGCCAAGAAAGTGCAGACATTTTGCAGCAGAATGACAAAAAGAACCCCGGCGTGCCTTGAAAGCTGCCAGGGTCTTTTGCGTGCAGGTGCTTTTCCGCAGCGGCAAGCCCTCGTCAAAATTCCGGGTGCCATTCATCCCGGATGCCAATGTCGGCACAGACGATTTTTCCGCACAGCGGCGCAGAAGCCTCTGCCAGATGCAAAGGCTTATAGCTGTCGAAGGTTACGGTCAGGTCTGCATGGGCAGCACCCTCGGCAACCTCGCCGGTGTCCGTATTGATGCCGCTGGGCAGGTCTACGGCCAGCACAAAGGCACCGCTCTTGTGCAGACGGTGTATCAGTCCGCAGGCAGCAAGACCGGAAGGCCGCAGTTCACCATGGAACCCGGTGCCGTAGAGGGCATCCACAACGGCAGCAAAGCTCTGCGTTTCCAGTACAGAACCGTTAGCGCAGATGTGCACCGGCAGGGAGTGCAGACGCTCAAAATTGCGGATGGCGTCAACGGTTTTCGGCTCGCCCTCGGCCAGAAGAACGGTTACGCTCCAGCCATCTTTTGCGGCGGCACGGGCAATCACGAACCCATCGCCGCCGTTGTTGCCCTTTCCACAGACCACCAGAAGCCTGCCGGGGTACGGAAACTGCTTTTGCAGCTCAGCGTAAGCCGCCAGCCCGGCATTTTCCATCATTTGCAGGTAGGACAGACCGTGGGCATCCCCGGCTCGTTCAATTTCCTTCATCTGCGCAGCCGTCACAATGCGATGTTTCATGTTGGCACCTTCTTTCTATCTCTATTATAATGGATGAGAATGTTTGGAACAAGATGAAAGATACCGGTGCATAGAACCTGTCCCCGGAGAGTTGGAACAAGCCCTCCGGGGACATTTTTGTTTTTCACTATCTTTTCCGCAGGGGAAAACCATGGTATACTGAACGCAACGAATCCAAAATAATAAACCGGGAGGTACCGTTATGAAGTGGGGAATTTTAGCGACCGGCACCATTGCCAGAAAGTTTGCGTCTACGGTGGAACAGATGGGAGCAGAAGGGGAGCAGCTTGTTGCCGTGGGCTCACGGCATCTGGAAAGCGCGCAGGCGTTTGCACAGCAGTACGGCATTCCCAGCTGCTATGACTCCTACGAAGCCCTTGCCGCCGACCCGGAGGTGGAGGCCATCTATATCGCCACCCCCAACACCCTGCACTACGAAAATTGCAAGCTCTGCTTGGAGCAGGGCAAGCACGTTTTGTGCGAAAAGC
>OJNK01001309.1_pt1 | contig 12322 bp, 8 predicted proteins | sample 1597811 | NCBI WGS metagenome assembly OJNK01 (sample SAMN00265073, study PRJEB22529) | human gut metagenome
TGGCGAAAAAATACCATCCCGACATGAACCCCGGAGACAAGGAGGCAGAACAGAAATTTAAAGAAGCTTCCGAGGCTTATGCCGTGCTGAGTGATCCCGAGAAGAGACGTCAGTATGATCAGTATGGCCATGCGGCATTTGACGGTGGCGCAGGAGGTGCCGGTGGTTTCGATTTCAATGGAGCTGATTTTGGAGACATTTTCGGAGATATTTTCGGAGATATCTTTGGCGGCGGCAGAAGCAGAGGTGCCAGAAATAACGGCCCCATGAAAGGTGCCAACATCCGTACCAGTGTTCATATCACTTTTGAAGAGGCAGTTTTCGGCTGCAAGAAAGAGATCGATCTTACGGTAAAGGAAACCTGTAAGACCTGTAACGGCTCCGGTGCGAAGCCCGGAACCAGCCCTGAGACCTGTACCAAGTGTGGTGGTAAGGGTCAGGTGGTATTTACCCAGCAGTCTTTCTTCGGTACTGTGCGTAATGTACAGACCTGTCCCGACTGTCAGGGTACCGGTAAGGTGATCAAGGACAAATGCCCGGATTGCCGTGGTACCGGATATATTCCTATGAAGAAACGTTATGCGGTGGATATTCCCGCAGGTATCGACAACGGACAGTCTACCCGGATGCCGGGACTGGGTGAGCCAGGTGTCAACGGTGGCCCCAGAGGCGATGTGCTGGTAGAAGTGATCGTAGGTCGTCATCCTATCTTCCAGAGACAGGATTTCGATATTTTCTCTACCGTACCTATTTCTTTTGCAGTAGCGGCATTGGGCGGCGAAGTGCTGATCGATACGGTAGACGGCAAGGTGGTATATGATGTAAAGGCCGGAACCCAGACCGACACCAAGATCCGTCTGCGCGGCAAGGGTGTTCCTTCCTGGAGAAATAAGGATGTCCGCGGTGACCATTATGTAACACTGGTGGTTCAGACTCCCGACAAGTTGAAACCGGAAGCAAAGGAACTGCTAAAGCAGTTCGATGTACTGACCGGAGATTCCCTGAATGCTGTGAAGAAAGCAACGGAAAGCGGAGAGGGAGAGTCCAAGGAGAATGACTCCAGGGACGGCAAGAAGAAAAAGTTTTGGAAGTAAAAGTTAATAAATAAAATTCCCCGTAGCCTCGGCTGGGGTAAGAAACGCGGCACGCTCGTGCTCTATCGCAGAGCGTAGCGGTACTGCTTATTCTTACACCCAGCCGGGGCTACTGGTTTGTTGGGAAAAAGTGAAAGGTATCTTTGAAGGTCAATGATATAGAATACAGTTTGGTTTTTTTGTCAAAAGGCAGGGTGAACGGTTTGACAGAATGGGCAGAAACGCTTACAATTCAAGTAGTTATGCTGTCTGTGACACGAAGGAGCCTGCAGGATGGAGAACCGGAAAGAGGAATTTCTGAAAATTGTATGTGAGAGTTATCTGATCGTTATTCTGGCAGTGCTGCCTCTTTATTATATTCCCTGGAATGGATATTATAAACTGGGTGATACCAAATATTACCTGTATCGCAATGTTTCACTGCTTTGCCAGGGGATCGCATTGCTGGCAATGTGTGTCTTTGCTGTAAGCAGCCGGTGGACAGGGGAACATCGGATTTTTGCCAGATCTCTGGCTGAAGTAGTGAAAAAATCGGTCGATAAATGCAGAACACATGCGGTAACGACGGCGGTCTGCCTGTACGGAATCTGTGCGTTACTCTCTGCAATCTGCAGCCCCTATGGCAGTATCGCGTGGAACGGAGAGCGGGAATGGTACATGGGAGCTGTCACGATCTGTTTGATGATCGGAGGTTTTTTACTGACGGCGAAGTACGGAGGTAGTTGTAAAACGGCGATATGGTTAGGAGAGGCGGCTTTTGTGGCGGTCACCCTGATCGGTCTGTTGCAGAAGCTGGGCTATGATCCTCTGGGACTTCTCAAGGGTTACGTTGTGGGGGACTGGGAATTTACCCATATGTTGACCACGCTGGGGAACAGCAACTGGCTCAGCGGGTATTACAGTGTGATGTTTCCCTTTTCCATGACGCTGTTTCACCGGGCAGTGGAAGCAGGGAAAAAAGGTCCCACACTGCTGGCAGGAACGTGCAATATGTTGGCCATGATGCTTCTGCTTTTACAGGGAAGTGACAGCGGTGTGATCGTGGCATGCACAGTCATGGGGGTGTGCTTTTGGCTCGACCGGAAGCAAACCGGACATTGGGAAGTATATTTCCTTTTTCTTGCAGCGGTGGCGCTGGGAATGTGCCGTTGGGGTAAATGGATGTTATATCTGGGAACGTTTGACATTCTCCTGCAGGATGGCATCGCCAAAAAACTGGCAGCCTGGCAGGGATGGATTCCGGTTGCAGCAGGGTGTCTGCTGCTTTGGGGAGCCTGTCGCAGGATTCCGGAGAATAAGAAAAAAATATTGCAAGAGGGAGTATTGTGTTGTGCACTGGCAGGAATAGCGGTAGTGCTGGCATGGTATCTGCATCGGTTGTTGGTAATCGATTTTGCGGAATGGGGCAATCGCCGGGGAAGATTGTGGCAGATGGCATGGATGGGTTTCCGGAAAGGAAATCTGCATCAGAAGCTGTTGGGAGCAGGCCCGGATTGTTTTGCATCGTATCTGGGAGAACTGTTGCCGGGAGGCACGGTGCTTTTTGATAAAGGATATTTTGAAGGTTCTGTTTTTACCAATGCACATAATGAGTGGCTCACCACACTGGTCAATATGGGACTGCTGGGTGTGGCTGCCTATGCAGCTGTTTTTATCACGGCGCTGCAGACATACAGGAAGAATTTTCTCGCAGTATTGTTACTGCTTACCTACGGGATACATTCCCTGATCAGCTTTCAGCAGGTGCTGAATGCGCCGCTTTTCTTCCTGATACTGGGATTGTGTGAAGCGGCGGCCCGGGGAGAAAAGACCAAAACCAATCAAATGGATACGGATGAGGAGTTGCTAGAAGCTATATGAAAAATATTTGGAAGATTTTTACCGGAGATCTGAAAAAACTGGTGAAGCAGCCTTTTGCGCTGGTTATTATTATCGGGTTGTGCGTGATACCGTCGCTGTATGCGTGGTTTAATATATTTGCCAACTGGGATCCCTATGCCAATACCGGAGGAATTCCTGTGGCGGTAGTATCCCTGGATCAGGACTATACGCTGAAAGACGGATCGGTGGTAAATATGGGAGAATCCGTACTGGAAAGCCTGCATTCCAACACCAGTGTAAAATGGATCTTTCTGGATACCGAGGAAGAAGCAAAAGAGGGCGTGGAAGCCGGAAAATATTATGCAGCCGTCGTCATTACCGATAAATTTACTTATAGTATGTACAATGTATTTTCGGATGATTTTGAGAATCCGGCGCTGATCTATTATCAGAATCAGAAGAGCAATGCCATTGCCACCAAAATCACGGATACGGTGGCAGGAACTCTGCAGAATACCATCAATGAGACCTTTATCAAGGTGGCGGCTACCACGGTATTTGAAGAGGGCAATACGGTGTCGGATCAGGTACAGGGGGACAGTTATGTAGAGGAATTCTGTTCCAAACTGGAGGAACTGAATGACAATCTGAAGGAATACAGTGCCATGATCGACTCCTTTCAGGCAGGCAATGCGCGGCTGGAGTCTGCCATCACCCATGTCAACTATGAGATTCCCGCGATGCAGAAGAAACTGGACAGCACCACAGCCAGTCTGAACCAGAGCAGTCAGGATCTGTCTTCTACCAGAGACACCCTGGGCAATTTCAGCAACAACATCGATACTTCCATGAGCAATATCAATAACTCTCTGGAAAGTATCAAAAAGGCTCTGGATGAAAGCAAACTGGCGGAGGATACCGCCCAGATGACGAGAGATCTGAAACGGGTGGCAAGAGATACCAATACGCTGAACGGACAAGTAAATACACTGCTGGCGGCACTGATCCAACAAAAGCTGGAAAGCGTCTCTGACGGTAATGCTGCGAACGGCGGCACCGGCAGCAATATCAACGCAGCGGCAACTGATGCGGCTATGGAAGCATTGAAAGCCATGCAGAAGGAACTGGATCTGATGAATACCGTAGTGGGCAGCGTTCTGGAATCCACGGACGACAAGGCTGCGGAGAATGCAAAGGTCAATGTCAACAATGCCATGAATAATTTAAGGAGCGCCATTGACAGCTGCGAGACTTCTGTAAGTAATATGCAGGGAATCTATAAGAATAATCTGGTGCCCCAGATGCAGAAGGTTCTGACAAATATGTCAGATTCTCTGAATCAGGTGACCAATCTGGTAAATACCCTGAGCAATACGGTGAAAAATGTCGGAGTTGTCATGGAAGGTGTCGGTGACACTGTGTCCGGAACCAGTGAGAGTCTGGGACAGATCAAAGATGTGGTAGATAATATCAGCGCCAAACTTACAGATCTGACAGAGAAGCTGGACGGTGCATCCGAAGAGGAAATGATGGATATTCTGGTGCGTTTCCTTGGAGGAGATCCGGATAGTCTGGGGGCATATTTTGCATCTCCCGTAACCATGGAGACCATAGCCATGTATCCGGTGGCTACGTATGGTTCTGCCATGACACCGTTCTATTCCACACTGGCGATCTGGGTAGGTTCTACGATCCTGGTGGCACTGGTGAAAGTAAAAGCCTCTCCGAAAGGGCTTGAAAATGTACAGAGCTATCAATTGTATTTCGGCAGATATTTGCTGTTCTTCTTATTGGCACAGATTCAGGCAGCCATCATTGTGGCCGGAGATCTGTGGCTGTTAAAAGTAAACATTGTGGAACCGGGGCTGTTTTTCCTGGCGGCAAGCTTTACGGCTACGGCATTTTCCCTGTTGATCTATTCTCTGACACTGGCATTCGGAGATGTGGGCAAGGCCGTCTGCGTTATTGTTATGGTATTGCAGATCGCTGGTTCCAGCGGTACCTTCCCGATCGAACTGCTACCGGACACCTACCAGAAGATTTATATTTTCTTTCCCTTCCCCTATGCCATCCGGGCCATGCGTGAGGCACTGGCGGGTATGTACGGTACTGCCTATATGGAAGCACTGGCAAAATTGAGCCTGTTTATGATCGAGGGACTGTTGATCGGCCTGGTGATCCGGATCCCGTTCGTAAAACTGAACCATTTTGTGGAAGAGCGTATGGAAGACACTGAGTTAATGTGACACCTGTTCAGAACCATGAAAACGAAAACTCCGCAGGAGTGGGTTTGTGAATGAAGTTCCGAACAGGCAGAAAGGTAAAATCATGGAGAGAAATTACGAAGAAATTTTTCAGAAGGTTCTGGATTACGAGCAGGCCCTTCATGAGAAGAATAGAAAAAGAATAAAGATCGGTCTGAAATGTATCTGGATCGTCCCCTTGTTTTTTCTGGCACTGTTGTTCCTGACTGGCAGCAACAAGGTCATCTTCCTGATCCTGTGGATCGTGTCGCTGTTTGCCCTGTCAATCTATCTGATCGTTGTGGAATATATGGATTATAATCTGCAGGAGAAGATCATGGAGCTCAAAGGAGAAGAAGGCGATCTCAAAGCGGTGACTCCGACAGACTTTGACCGGGCGGCGCAGATCATCCGGGAGACCCGGAAACTGATTGGTGAAGGCCTGAATTCCCCGGCCGAGACCGGGACCGAAGAGGATCCGGAAGATGAAACCGAAGAGGAAAACGAAGACGAGACCGAAGACTGGGAGGATGGTGAATAGTATGTATAATATCTGGAAAATATTTACCACCGACATCCGCTGGATCAGCAATAATGTGGTGGCGGTCGTTATTATCATGGGACTCAGCATCCTCCCGGCACTGTATGCCTGGTTCAACATTTTCTCCAACTGGGATCCTTACGAGCCCGCAGCTACCAGTCAGCTGAAAGTAGCCGTGGCTTCCGATGATGCCGGGGCGGAGATCATGGGGCTGTCTCTGAACGTGGGAGACAGTGTGCTGGAGGCTCTGGGAGCCAATACCACTATCGGCTGGGTGTTCCCGGAGACCACGGAGGAAGCACTGGAAGGTGTGAAGAACAGTGATTACTATGCGGCATTGATTATTCCGGAGACTTTTACTCAGGAAATGCTGGGATTTATCGACGGTGAAGTGGATCATCCCACCATTTACTACTATGAAAATGAGAAAAAGAATGGTATTGCCCCCAAAATCACGGGAAAAGCGAAAAATGCTGTGCAGGAACAGGTAAATGCCACCTTTATCAGTACTGTGGCAGAAGCGGTGATGAAAGCGGGAAATGCCCTTTCGGTGGTGAATGCCGGCGGGCAGACCAGTGTGGAAGAATCTCTGGATACCATGCAGGCACAGTTGCAGGATTATGTGGTTATGTTACAGTCCTTCCAGAGTATTATGACCTCCGCGGAGATGATCATGGAGACCAGCCAGAATATGCTCCCGGATATGGATAATATGCTGGAGAATGGACGAAATACCATGATCGGTATGCAGACCATGATCAATTCCAGCGTCGATGCGGTTGACGTTATGGGAGATATGGTGAGCAGCAGTATGGATATGGTCACGGAAGCGTTGCAGTATCTGTCGGTCTTTTCTGATGGATTGCTGGAGCAGATGGGCAGCAACAATGTGGGAAGCACCACGGACACCGGATTGGGCACGGCCATCGGACTGGTACAGGGCATGCAGGCCAATATGGATGTGCTGGGAAGCCTGATCACCGGACAGGATGCTCAGATTCAGGAGATCAACCAGTCTCTGAAAACGATCGAAGCGGATCTGAAACAGCTGCAAGACAGCAAGGGAGATGTGGATCATGATATCAATACTCTGCGGGCACAGATCCGGGAACAGATCCAGATCTGCAACAAACAGCTGAATAATCTGATGAGTGATTACAATAACAATGTCAGACCTTCTTTCCGGGCTACCGGCAAATCCATGCAGCAGGCTTTCCTGAATGCCGCAGCGATGATGAACGGTACGGATGTGAATATGGATGAAATTTCCGATATTCTGAAAGAGTATCAGCAGACTTTGCAGGAAGGTAATGTCAGCCTGCAGGATTCCCTGGTGATCGCACAGGAACTGCTGGACAAGGTCAGCAAAATAGCAGATAATATAAAACGGATCACCGGTGCGGAGACCTATGAGGATATTTTAAGCGCTATGGCTGCCGATCCGACGGCGGTGGCAGACTTCGTATCTTCTCCGGTCAGACTGGAGACGGTACCTGTTTATCCGGTGGATCATTACGGCTCTGCGGCATCGCCGTTCTATACGATCCTGGCAATCTGGGTGGGAGCGCTGTTCCTGGTGGCTATTATTCACGTGGGTGTGAAACCCATTGAACCGGGGGATCATTATAAGGCGCATGAGAGATATTTTGGCAGATATCTGCTGTTTTTCATGATCGGACAGGCACAGACACTGCTTATTGTTCTTGGGAACCTTTATTATATTGAGATACAGTGTCAGCACAGGTTTTTATACTGGCTGGCGGCAGCCGTGGCCAGTGCGGCATTCAGCTGCTTTATGTATTCTGTGACTTTCGCTTTTGGAAACGTGGGTGAGGCACTGGCTATTGTAGTCATGGTCATCCAGGTGGCGGGAAGCGGCGGAACGTTCCCTATCGAGGTTCTTCCGCAGGTATTCCAGTGGATCTATCCTTTCCTGCCGTTCCAGTTTGGCATGAAAGCGTTTAAAGAATGTATTGCAGGAATGTACGGTGTGGATTATTGGATCAATGTAGGAAAAATGACACTGTTCCTGATCGTAGCATTGCTGCTGGGACTGGCACTGGAGCCGCCGTTCCGCAAGCTGAATCATATGATAGAGAAGAGTAAAGAGAAGACAGGATTAATGATCTGATGAAGATGAAAAAAATGACTTCGGAAAAGAAACATAAAATTACAACCATTGGCTTATGGCTGATCCTCATTCTGTGCACGGCGGTATTGTTCTCCCTGTGTCTCAGTGAGGGGATCGACTATGATGAAGCATACAGTTATCGCACCGCCCATGACAATACGATGATGGGAATCATTCGCGTGGTACTGGCGGCCCATGATACGGATGTGCCGGTATGGTATATGGGATTGCGGCTGTGGTCGTTTCTGGTAGGAGACGGCATTATTGCCTACAAAATGTTTGCATTGCTGGGAACGGTATTGTCCATGCTGCTGGGGCCTGTTGTGATCCGCAGGCAGTGGGGAGCGAAGACAGCAGCCCTTTATATGATCATGGTAAGTCTGACACCTGCAATGATGAAGATCAGTGTGAACAACAGAATGTATTCCTGGACGGTGTTTGGAGTTACCGTCTGCGGACTGACCGCTTATTTCCTGCGGGAGCGGCTGAACAGTAAGGCCCTGTGGACGATATTGTTTCTGACGACCTTCTGCGGTATTTTCAGTCATTACTTTACCGCGTTCAGTTACCTGTTTATCTACCTGTATCTGGTGGCGGTGATTTGGCAGCAGGACAGAAAACAGATCTGGAAGCCGTTTGTCTGTGGTGGTTCCGTTGTATTGCTTTTTGTGGCATGGCTGATAAAATCCGATTTCTTTCATCTGCTGGTTTCTGATGGAAACCCGACGAACCGGTCCAAATTCGGTATTTACGAATTTTTTGATTTCATTTTCGGAACCGGAGTGAAGTATGCGACCAAAATGGGAGAACTTCTTTTTGTACTGACACTGGTCTGCGCGATTCTCTTTTGGAAGCGGCTGGGGAGAAGAAACGGTGTTTTTGCGGTTCTGTGTACCTGTATTTTCCCAGTAAGCTATTTGATGGCGGCGCTGCTGGCATTACACGCGTCCCACTTTTTTACCTACCGCCATGTTATGCATAGCATGGGATTGTTCTGGCTGGGAATGGCTATCATTTTATCCAGGATCAATTTACAGGAATGGATCGCCTGTCTGTCCTTCACTGTGTGGATGGGAGTGTCGGCCTACGGAATCTCTTATCATGAAGAATATGGTACAATCTCATATCTGGAAGAGACGAAGGCATTTATAGCGGAGAATATGGAGCCGGGAGATGTTGTCGTCTACGATACGGATTCCCGCTTCGGACAGCTATTCGGATGCTATATGCCGGACCAGATCTTTTATACCATGGAAGAGGTGCCGGATCTGGAAGAACTGGTGGGGAAAAGAGTCTGGTATTTCCAGTGTTTCGGACATCTGCTGGAGGAATCGGATAAATATACCGTAACCTATGAAAATATGGGACATTATGGATTTCAGTATATGGATGGGAATACGGATTTTGATATTTTAAAGGTGAACATAACGGAGGAAACGGGAAATGATTAAATGGGTGGAAAGAGGAGTCCTGCTGGCAGCGATACTTTCCATGTTGTTTGTATGGCCGTATGGAGGAATCCGTGAAGATAAAAAGGACAGTTCCTTAAGTGAGGATTATGGATATACAGAGCCCCTGCAGGTGGGAGAATATGCTTCGCAGTATTTTGTTGCGGAGACAGATTTTCTGAAAACACTGGAAATCGCGGTGAACTATAATCAGGAGGAAGAACGGAACGGACTTCTGGGTCTGGAGATATGGAAAGAGGATCAGAAGATATATGAAGGTGTGATTCCTTATGATGCCATGGAACCGGTGACTTTTTTCCCGGCGGTCATTGAGACCCGATTGAAAAAAGGTGCCCTGTATGAATACCGGATCGTGAATCAAAGTATTTCCGAGAATCTGCCGCAGGTAGTATATACTACTACGGAAAAGGCGCATGTACCGGAAAATCAGCAACTGGTGGTACATGAAGCAACTGTGGACGGACAGGCATTGAACCGGTACACCTGGAGAGAGAAGCTGGATGCGGTCAGCGTATTGGAAATCGACAGTTTTATTGCAATAGTGGCTGCAATGATATATGCTGTGTTGGAACAATGGAAAAGAAAGGAAAAAAAGAACAATGAAGTGGGTTAAATTCAGAATAAAGACGGTAACGGAAGCGGAAGATATTATTATCAGCACCCTGTACGATCTCGGACTGGAAGGGGCACAGATCGAAGACAAGGTGCCCCTGACCGCCATGGAGAAGGAGCAGATGTTTGTAGATATCCTGCCGGACGGACCGGAGGATGACGGCATTGCCTATTTAAGTTTTTTTGTAGAGGAAAAAGAGGACGGCAGTCTGGAAGTGGCCGGGGAGAAGACCACGACCGAAGCTGTACTTGCGGATGTAAAGCGGGAACTGGAAGACTTACGCCAGTTTATGGATATCGGCGAGGCTTCTGTTGTGGTAGATGAGACGGAGGACATTGACTGGATCAACAACTGGAAACAGTATTTCCACCAGTTCTATATCGATGATATCCTGGTGATCCCTTCCTGGGAAAATATCAAACCGGAAGATACTGACAAGGTGGTGCTTCATATCGATCCCGGTACGGCATTTGGCACCGGTATGCATGAGACCACACAGCTGTGTATCCGTCAGCTGCGTAAGTTCATCACTCCTGAGACAGAGCTTTTGGATGTCGGCACCGGCAGCGGTATTCTGGCAATTTTATCCCTCATGTTCGGGGCAAAACATGCCGTGGGAACCGATCTGGATATCTGTGCTGTGGAAGCTGTGGCACAGAACTGCGAAGTGAATGGAATCGATCCGGCACAGTTTGACATGATGATCGGCAATATCATTACAGACAAAGAAGTGCAGGACAAGGTAGGCTATGAGTGTTATGATATCGTGGTGGCCAATATTCTGGCAGATGTACTGGTACCGTTGACTCCTGTCATCGTACATCAGCTGAAGAAGGGCGGTATCTACATCACCTCTGGCATCATTGATGACAAGGAGCAGACCGTGGTGGAGGCTGTGAAGGCCGCTGGATTGGAAGTACTGGAAGTGACCTACCAGGGAGAATGGGTCAGCGTTACCGCAAGAAAGAATTAAGTGCTTAAAATAGGAGTTTCTATGTATCAGTTTTTTGTAGAACCGGAACAGATCGACGTGGCAGCGAAGAGCGTTATCATCCGGGGAACCGATGTGAATCATATCAAAAATGTACTGCGGATGCGCCCCGGCGAAGAAGTGGCTGTCAGCAATGGAATCGACGGGAAGGAATATCGCTGTGGGATCCTTGCACTGGAAGAGGACTGTGTCCGTCTGGAGCTTCGTTTTATCAAGGAAGACGGAGTAGAGCTTCCGGCGAAGATCTACCTGTTCCAGGGACTGCCCAAGGCGGACAAGATGGAGCTCATCATCCAGAAGGCCGTGGAACTGGGAGCCTTTCAGGTGATCCCGGTGTCCATGAAGCGCTGCGTGGTCAAGCTGGATGAGAAAAAAGCGGATGCAAAAATCAAACGCTGGCAGGGAATTGCGGAGGCAGCAGCCAAGCAGAGTAAGCGTGGCGTGATCCCCACGGTGGCACCGGTTATGAGTTATGTGCAGGCGGTGAAAACGGCTTCTGAAATGGATCTGAAACTGGTACCTTACGAACTGGCGGAAGGCATGGAACAGACGAAGCAGCTGATCGAGAGTGTCCGTCCGGGACAGCAGATCGCTATTTTCATCGGCCCGGAGGGCGGATTTGATCCGGAGGAGATAAGACTTGCCACGGAGGCGGGAATTCAACCGATCACTTTGGGAAAACGGATCCTGCGGACGGAGACGGCGGGATTTACGACTATCGCATGGCTGATGTATCAGCTGGAAAATTAGACAGCGGACGGCACGGATCGCCTGCCTGCGGCATATTTTAATCATAAGAAGAATATAGTAATTATTCAGAGCAAAAGGAAAGCCCGGAAGAGTCGATTTGGCGAATAGGGCGCTGAATAGTTACTGAAGAGATAGATAGCAAGGAGAAGAAGAGAATGGAAGTCTATATGGACAATTCCGCTACCACAAGGACATTCCCGGAAGTGGCAGAGTTGATGACGAAGATCATGTGTGAAGATTACGGTAATCCCTCCAGCCTGCATATGAAGGGAGTGGAGGCAGAGAAATACCTCCGCTATGCCAAGGAGACTCTGGCAAGGATTCTGAAGGTGGAGGAGAGAGAGCTTTTATTTACTTCCGGGGGAACGGAATCCGATAATATGGCACTGATCGGCTGCGCCCTGGCGAACTGCCGCAGAGGCAATCATCTGATCACGACGCAGATCGAACATCCCGCTATCCTGCAGACCATGCGTTATCTGGAGACCCAGGGGTATCGTGTCACTTATCTGCCGGTGGATCCCTGCGGACGTATCCGGCTGGAAGACTTACGCAGAGCCATGACACCGGAGACCATTCTGGTATCTATCATGCACACGAATAACGAGATCGGAGCCCTGCAGCCCATTGAGGAAGCCGGAGCTCTGATCAAACAGATGAACCCGGATA
>OJNK01001330.1_pt1 | contig 12140 bp, 9 predicted proteins | sample 1597811 | NCBI WGS metagenome assembly OJNK01 (sample SAMN00265073, study PRJEB22529) | human gut metagenome
GGCAGGATTTCCGTTCAACCTGAACCGCCGCGGCTTCAAGCGTGCGTCGCAGGCCCAGCCCGTGGACTACACGTCGTACCTGGATCGTATCAAGAGGCTCGAAAACACCAACAACGAACTCGCATCGCAGAATTCGGAACTGAGCAAAGAGAACGAGAAGCTGCGCAACATGCCGCCCAAGGTGGTTGCCGAGCAGAAGGTATCCGCATCGCCCGTGGCGCTCTTCTTCAAGATCGGCAAAGCCACGCTCGACAAGAAAGAACTGACCAACCTCGAATTCTACGTAAGGAACGCCATGAAGGCCGACAAGGACAAGACCTTCACGCTGATCGGCTCGGCAGACAAGGATACCGGCACGAAGGAGATCAACCAGCGGCTGAGCGAACAGCGCATGGAGTACGTCTACAACCTCTTGAAGGACAAGTACGGCATCGACCCGTCCCGTTTGGTCAAGAAAGCCGAAGGCGACACCAACAACCGGTTCGCAGAGCCGGAACTGAACCGCGCCGTAATCGTGGAATAAGCAGGACAAACGGAGATTGACAACCCCTAACGGATTTTACCGCATGCTCCGGACAGAGACATCGACCGCAGCGGACACAACCGCCGGATCCGGCCGGGCGCCGCACTACCTGCTCGCATATCTGGAAGAAGGACGGGTTCGCGTATACGCCCCCGACAAATCCGACATATGGATCGGGGTGCAGCTTCCCGAAGCGGAAGAGACGCGCGTCGAAGCGGAACTGCGGCGGCTCCACCGAACCGGACAAAGGACAGGTATCGTCGAAATGTGCCTGCCCACGGACGGGGCGCAGCGCGGCATACGCGTGCTCTGCGTAAGGGCGTAGCACAAGGCCGGAAGGGGAAGGAATAAAAGCGACTCATATCACATAACCAAACAATAAAAAAAGACCATGAAAAAACAAACTATGACTTACGAAGCACCGGAACTGCACCTGATCTCCGTATGCGTGGAAAAAGGATTCGCGGCAAGCAGCAGCATCGAACCGGGAACCGACGGCGGTGAGCTGGGCGGAACCAGGTCGCTCTCTTACGATGACTACGAATAGCGACGCATCCATTGGGAATTAACGACAAAAACAGAAAATGCACCATGAAAAAATTATTCGTTATAGCAATGCTCGCAACGGTCGGCATGGCCGCGTGCAGCAAGGACGATACGGCTCCGGCCGGCGGCCCGAAAAAGTATGTCCAGGTAACCATCCCCGAGGAGATGGTTTCCGGGGAGACCCGTACTTCCATCGACGGCACCACGACCAACTGGGTGGCCGGTGACAAAGTCGCCGTGCTCCTCTACGACGGAGCTGCGACGATGACATGCGAGTTCACGGCCGACAAGTCGGGCCCGACCACGACGTTCTCGGGCGAGGTGCCCATCGGTTCCTACTCGCTGGCGGCGGCTTATTATCCGTACGACTGCAACGCCACGTTCGACGCCGTGAACAAGACCTTCAAGCACACCTGGGGATCGGAATACTGCACGGACAACCTGGCTGCCTATGACTTCATGTATACGAACATCTGGGAGGAGCCGTTCGAAATCAACGAGGCGACGACCCAACTGCCCGTACACTTCACGTTCAAACCGCTGATGGCCCGCATCAAGATCTCGCTCGGACTGGGTGCGAACGAAACGCCCAAGAAAGTCATCCTGGAGACCGACAGCAACGTATTGCCGACCTCCGGTACGATCGACGCCCTGGAGAACTTCACGGCATCGTCCGTAACCAATTCGATCGCAGTTCCCACGAACCGGAAAGAGTTCGTAGTGGGCCTGCTCCCCGTGGGCATCCACTCGACCATGACCGTGAAGGTAATGACTACCGACGGGCTGACCTACTCGGACAAGTCGTTCACGCTGGCCGGCCTGAAGCGCAACCACCACTACACGATGAGCGTACCCTGCAACAAGAAAACGGTGACGATCACCGTACCCGATGCCATCGACCAGAAGTACGGTACGCATACCTATCAGGACAACGGATTCTACACGGTCGATTCCCAATACGACCCGGAAGGAATTTTCAATGACTGGTATTTTTACCAGGCAGAGATCAAGAGCGACAAGAACGGCGACGACAAACTCAAGAAGAACCGCATCCAGCTGCAGATTCCTGCGGGCTTCAACAACGCAAACAACGGCGCTTTCGTGACGGCCCCGATCCAGTGCGATGGTTCGAAAACCGTGAAGGTATCCTTCGAGGTAGCGACCAACCGTATAGGCAATATTGAGTACAGGATCGGCGTAACGGGCAACGGCCCGATCACCGAATCGTGGCTCCGCGACAGGAACAACATCCTGAACGGCAACGACCAAAAGTGCAAATCCGGTACGCAGACCCATACGTTTACGGTCACCAACGGACAGCGTCTCATGATCAAGATACTATCTACCGCAGGATCTTACCACGTAGAGTTCGCGGACTTCACCTATACGGTCGAATAATTTCGATATAATAATTTTTCAGATCGGGACGGAGCAGGATACCGTCCCGATTTATCTATAAACCGAATCTGATGAAAGCAGCATACATAAAGCCGGAATTGGAGATACTCGTAATTGCGGCCGAAGCAGGATTCGCGATTTCACAGCCGCACGGCGGCGAACTCGGGCCGGGCCCGGTGGATTATGCGGACGACGAGTATTGAATTACAAACAGCCAATTCGAACCTGACGTTATGAAACACAAACCTATTTTCCGACTCGCGCTGCTCGCGCTCCTGCTGGCCGGTTGCGGAAAGGATACGACAGAACTGCCCGAAGGGCCCGAAACACCCGCGACAGGGGGCGATGCCATCGTCTGCCGGTTGTCGATCGGCAATGAAGCGCCCGACCCCACGGACGAAACCCGTACGGCTTACGGCCCGCTACAGGACGGTTATTACCCGATCTATTGGCGCAATGCCGACCGCGTGGGAATCATCTGTCCGCAGACGACCCCGCAATGGGCGGAGGTCGAAGTCAGCGTCTCCGGGGCGACCGAAAGCGAAGCCGACCTGAGCGACACGGGAATGCAGTGGGGGAGCAGTCCCAGCTACGATTTTTACGCCTTCTATCCGGCAGACGCCGTCCAGGCCAACAGCGGCTCGATCGTCGCGACGGCAATCCCGGCCGTACAGACCTACCACAACGGCGAATGCAACATGCAGTATGCCTATATGGCGGCATGCACCCAAGGGGTGGAACGCGGAGGGGAGGTGCCCTTCAGGTTCCGCCCGCTGATGACCACGGTTACGATCCAGGTGGGATTCTCGGAGGCCGCGGAGGTACAGAAGCTCGTGCTGTCGAGCGAGAACGGCCCCATAGCGGGCGGCTTCACGTTCGACATCGAAACCGACCGGTGCACGGTCATCCCGGGCAAAGGATCGAACGTGCTGGCCCTGCACCTGATGTCGGGGGACGTCCCCTACATTCAGCTCAGCGCAGGGTCGAAGGTCGCGGTCACGGCGTTCATGCTGCCGCAGGACATCGAGGGGCTCACGCTCTCCGCCGTCACCACGCAGGGCAGAACATACAGCTACACAACCCCGGCAACGCTCAGGGCCGGGCACCGTTATTCGTTCACGATCGGCGACATGCAGGCACAGGCGCAACAGACCTCGGAAGATTATTCCGACTGGATGGCCTACCTGCCCGACAACACCTACCTGTCGCAGGTTTCCATCCCCGGATCGCACGACGCCTGCACGATCTACGGTTCGCACTACGAGTACAAAGGCGGGATGCCCAGCGAAAGATACCACTTCAAATGGTTGCAGAACGTCGTATTCGGCTATATGAACACGACCAAGATCATCAAGGCACAGGAGCTATCCATCGAAGAGCAGCTTGCGGCCGGGGTTCGCATGTTCGACCTGCGCCCCTCCTCGTCGAGCTCCTCGGCGCGCGACCTCCCGATCCATCACGGCATAGCCCCGCTGGGCGACCCGACGCTGGGCAGCTACGCCCCGGGCAGCTCCGGCCGCCAGGAGCTTTCGCCCTTCATGCTTTCGCACCTGCTCGACCGTTTCGTGCGATTCCTCGACGAACATCCGGGCGAGACGGTGCTCGTGCATATGAAATACGAGAACACGAGCACCAGCGCCAATAAGACGGGGTGGGACAAAAGCGTGGTCTGCCTGATCAACTCGCATTGCAGCGGGTATGTGGCCGACTTCCACCCCCTGATGACGCTGGCCGACGCCCGCGGCAAGATACTCTTCGTGATCCGCGAGGATTACAAATCGTCGAACAACGGCCGGTATTTCGGCGCCTACCTGAACTGGACGCACGACAAGGTGGTCTTCGACACGACGCTCAGCGGCAACGGCGTGGGGCAGGCCCCGATCCGCGTGAACGACCTCTACAACATCAAGAACGGGGCATCGGACGGCAAGGCCAAATATGCGGCCATCGACGAGTGCATCGCCTATACCTATAATACGGACGACCCGACGCGGTGGTGCATGAATTATGTGAGCTGCTACGACACGGCCCATTGCAGCGTGTCGGGGATCAGCCTGTTCGGCGCCGTGGGCGACTACGACTACTGCGCGAACAAATACAACAGGTATACGGCCGACAAGATCGACAGGTACGATTTCCGCGGGAACGTCGGCATCGTGCTGATGGACTTCGCGGCGGCATCGCACGCCACGATGACCTACGGGCAGACCTACTCGAACATGCAGGTCTACGGCGACGACCTGGTCAGGGCCGTGATCTGCAACAACAACAAGTGGAACCTGCGGCGCAACGAATAACCCCGGAAGCTCCCGCCGCCGGCACGCGCCCCGGCAGGACGCCGGAACGACACCGAAGAAAAACCTCCCGGGCTTCCCGGGAGGTTTTTGCACACACAAACATTAACAATACAAACAACGCAATGGCTGAATAGATCTGTTGTTCCGGATACAAAGGTGGGGGTAATTTCCGGGTCGTACAATCGCCATAAATGAGTATTTTACGTCCGGGCACTCCCAATTTATGGTGAAAGCCCCGGCGGAAGGGCGTGATCTGCAATTTTTTATTTTGAATTTCGAAATAATGCACTATCTTTGCAAGCAAATTCCAATGTCCCGGCGCCCGCCGGGGTTCTGAAAATCACTTTGAAATAGAAATATATGCAGGATTTGAAAGCGCTCGAAGGGAAAAGCCTCGTCGAACTGCGTGAAATAGCAAAAGCTATCGGCATCGGGGACACCACATTGAAAAAGCGCGAACTGATCGAGAAAATCGCCGGGTTCTCCGCTTCCGAAGGCGCCCCCGCAGAAAATAAAGAGAAAAGAGGACGAGGCCGGAAAAAGGAGGTTCCCGCAACGGAAATGCAGCAGACGGCAGCCATAGCCGAACCTGCCGCCGCAAAGGCGGAAACCGCTCCCGAAACCGTTCCCCAGGCCCCGCGAGGCCGTCGGCCGCGCATCACCAATACGAAGACCGAAAACACCGCACCAGCACAGCGTCCGCCCGTCACGGTCGCCGGCCCCCCTGCCGAGCCGGAGCTCCCGATGGAAAGCGCCCCGGCACCTGCACCAGCGGCAGCGGCAGAAACCGTACAGGCACCCCGCGAGGAGAAGGCCGAGCCCAAGCGCCGCGGCCGCAAGCCCAAGGCACAAGCACAAGCACAAGCACAGGAAGAGGCAGCAGAACCCGCCGCCGCAACACCCCCGGCTGCCCAAGCTGCCCAGGCTACCCAGGCAGCAGCCGATGCGCAATCCTTCGACGGCGAGGTGATCACCAAGGACGATTTCGCCGGGGAGATCGAGGGCGAAGGCGTGCTGGAGATCATGCCCGACGGATACGGGTTCCTGCGTTCGGCCGACTACAACTACCTGAACTCGCCCGACGACATTTACGTTTCGCCGTCGCAGATCAAACTCTTCGGGCTGAAGCCCGGCGACACGGTGAACGGCGCCATACGCCCGCCGAAGGAGGGGGAGAAATATTTTCCGCTGGTACGCGTGAACGAGATCAACGGCCTGGCGCCGGAGTTCATCCGCGACCGCGTACAGTTCGAATTCATGACGCCGCTCTTCCCGAGCGAGAAATTCTGCCTTACGGGCAACGGACACAACAACATGTCGACGCGCGTGGTCGACCTCTTTTCGCCCATCGGCAAGGGACAGCGCGCGCTGATCGTAGCACAGCCCAAGACGGGTAAGACGGTGCTCATGCAGTCGATCATCAACGCCATCGCCGACAACCATCCCGAAGTATACATCATCGTGCTGCTGATCGACGAGCGCCCGGAGGAGGTGACCGAGATGGCCCGCAACTCCAAGGCCGAGGTCGTGGCATCGACCTTCGACGAACAGGCGTCGCGCCATGTGAAAGTCGCGGAAATGGTACTCGACAAGGCCAAGCGCATGGTCGAATGCGGACACGACGTGGTGATCTTCCTCGACTCGATCACCCGCCTGGCACGTGCCTACAACTCCGTCCAGCCCGCATCGGGCAAGGTGCTCTCGGGCGGTGTGGATGCCAACGCGCTCCACAAACCCAAGCGTTTCTTCGGTGCAGCCCGCAACACGGAGGAGAAAGGGTCGCTGACGATCATCGCCACGGCGCTGATCGACACCGGTTCGAAGATGGACGAGGTGATTTTCGAAGAGTTCAAGGGCACGGGCAACATGGAGCTCCAGCTCGACCGCAAGCTCGCCAACAAACGTGTCTACCCGGCGGTCGACGTCATCGCATCGGGTACGCGCCGCGAAGACCTGCTCCTGCCGCGCGACGTGATGAACCGCACGTGGGTGCTGCGCAAATACCTTTCGGACATGACGCCCGTCGAGGCCATGGAGTTCCTCCAGAAGCAGATGGGAATGACCAACACCAACGAGGAGTTCCTCGCCACGATGAACCATTAAACAACCACAAAACCCACTGATAGAATGAAAAACCTGATTATCCTGCTGTCATGCCTGCTGTTCGCCGGCAGCGTATACGGATGGGGACAAAAGGGGCACGACGTCACGGCCTACATCGCAGAGTGCCACCTCACGCCCGAAGCCGCCCAGAAGATCGACAAGGTGCTCAACGGCCATTCGCCCGTGTACTATTGCAACTGGATGGACATTGCCAGCCACACCCCCGAATACAATTACACCAAGACGTGGCACTACCTGAACATCGACGAGGGCCAAACCCTCGAAACGATGCCCCGGAACCCCAAAGGCGACGTGCTGACGGCCGTCACGACGCTCGTCGCCGAGCTCAAGGCCGGCGGGCTGGCACCCGAGGCGGAGACCGAGAAGCTCAAGATGCTGATCCACCTGGTCGGCGACATGCACTGCCCGATGCACACGGGGCGCCTGTCGGATATCGGTGGCAATCAGCGCCCGGTGCTGATGTTCGGACGCAGAACGAACCTCCACTCGGCCTGGGACTCGGCGATCCTCGAAGCCGGGCACAAGTGGAGCTACACCGAGTGGCAGGAACAGATCGACCGCTTGACGGACGACGAGGCGGCACTGGTACAGGCCGGGGAGCCGCAAGACTGGCTGAAGGAGACCCATGCGATCTGCGTCGGCATCTACGAGGACAGCCCCGAAGGGACGAAAATATCCTACGATTACGTGGACAAATACACGCCCGTCATCGAGCAACAGCTCGTCCGGGGCGGCTACCGGCTGGCACGCCTGCTGAACGAGATTTACCGCTGACCGTAGGTGCAAAATAAAAGGGAACGGGCTTGCAGTCGCTGCAAGCCCGTTTTCCGTCCTGCGGCAGTGCGGCAAAGATGTATTTCGGCCGTTTCGGCCGCACAAAAATCCGGGCTAAGCGCTAAGGGACAAGACCGGGGCATGCAGGGGAGCACTGCGTGCGGCGCAGGGCCCCGGCAACGGATCGGGGCGGATAATTTTATCCGGCAAAATACCCGCGGAAATAAAAGTTATATTAATTTTGCAGGCATGAGATACCTAACCGCCATACTCTTCGGCCTGCTTGCTGCCGGATGCGGCGACAAGGCCGCGGACAACCTGATGACCCAGGCTTCGGTGCTGATAGAGGAGCATCCCGACAGCGCCTTGCTGGCTCTCCGGCAGATAGACCCCTCGGCCATTTCACCGGCGGCCGACGCCCGGCGGCGCCTGCTGCTCGCGCAGACCTACTCCCGCACAGGTGCCGAGGCTGACAACGATTCGCTGACCGCCCCCGCACTGGATTATTACGAGCGCCACGGCTCCGGGGCCGAGCGTGCCTATGCCTGGTATTTCGACGCAAAGGTACACCACAATGCCGGCGACCTGGGACGGGCGATCAAAGGCTACACACAGGCGATGCTCTACGCCGAACGCAACCGCGACAAGGCGGGAACCACAAAACTGCTCATGGCTCTGTACCACACGCTGGGGCTGCTGTACCTCGAACAGGGATACGACACCGAGGCCGAAGATGCATTCTCGAAAGCCGTCGCCGCGGCGCAGGAGACCGGCAGTGCGGAACTGGAGGGATACAGCCGCTACATGCTCTCGTCGGCACAGTATGCCAACGGCCGCTATGCCGAGGCCATCGAAACACTCTCCCCGCTGGTCGGGGCACGCGACACGATGGCATTCCGTTTCTTCGCCCAGCAGATCACCCTGCAAAACCTGATATACCACACCTTCGCCGAAGACTGGAGCACCGGGCAGTTGCTCGAGGAGCGGGCGCGCATCGACATGCACGAACTATGGACAGCCCCGCTGACGCACGGCCCCGCATCGGCCGACGACGATGACCGCACGCTTTACGACATCGCTTCGGCCATCATTTTTTACCGGGCGGAGCAGCCCGATTCGGCACAATACTACATAGACCGCTCGCTGGCGCACATCAAACGCTTCAACCAGAACAACATAGGGCTCTACACGATCGCCTCGGCCATACACCACCGCCGCGGGGAGGACGGCAAAGCCTATGCCTGTGCCATGCAGTACATCGGCAAGCGCGATTCGCTCGACAAGGCACGGCAGGGGGTATCGGTGGCCGAGCTGGAAAAGAGATACCGCACGGCCAACGAAACGGCGCTCCGCGAGGCGGGGCTGCGTTACCGAATCTGGATCGCCACGCTGGCATGCCTGTTGCTGGCCGCGGCCGTTACAGGGGCGGTGGTGGGCTACCGGCGCAAACTCCGGCACCGGGACGCGCAGCTGAGCGAATACCTCACGCTGCTGGAATCCTACCGGGAATCGCACGACAGCCTCACCTCGCGGCTCGATGCCTCGAACGAGCGCGAGGCCGCCGTCAAGGCTTCGCTCGAGGGGCGGTTCGCCCTGCTGCGCGACATCGCCGCAACCTACTACACCTATGGCGAAGGGGAACGGCTGGCGAGGAAGGTGAAGGAGCTGGCACTGAGCCCGGCGATGCTCGCGGACATCGTCCGCATGGCAGACCTCTACAACGACCGGGCGGTCACGCGCCTGCGCCGCCAACTGCCGGGGTGGACGCCGCGCAACTACGATTTCGCAGCGCTGGTCGTCGCCGGGTTCTCGGCGCAGGAGATCAGCGTGATGCTCGACATGACGCTGAACGGGGTCTACACGCTCAAATCGAAACTCAAACGCCGGATCGCCGAATCGGGGGCTGCGGACAGGGAGTTTTTCACCCGTTTTTTCGCATAGCAAGGGCGCCCGGCGCGCCGGCAAGAATCCGCGGGATCGCACCCTCTGTAAATCAACATTTTACACACAAACAAGCAAGAATTATTCCGTACCGGCAAGCCGCATCGGGGCTTAACTTTGCAGGGAAACCAAATGAAAAAACCAAGCAAAGTTATGAGACGGACATTTCTTTTACTCGTATGCGCCCTGGCGCTTTTTTCCGTGAAACAGACCTGCGGGCAAATTGTGCGGGGGAGGGTGGTCGACCAGGAGCGGCAACCCGTGGTCGGGGTCGCGGTAGTGATGCTCGACACCGACTCGACCTACCTCGCGGCCGCGGCATCGGATGCCGACGGGCGTTTCGCCATCGCATCGGAGGTACGCCCCTACCGGCTGCTGTTCCAGCACCTCGCCTATGAGATGCAAACGCTTACGTCGGAGCACGACGAAGCCGGCGAGGTCGTCCTGCATGAATATACGAATGCGCTCGACGCTGTGGTCGTAGAGGGCGAAAAACCCATCGTGCGGGTCGAAGAGGGGCGGCTGGCCTATGACCTGGAAGCCGTATCGAAAGGCAAGGCGGTGAACAATGCCTACGAAGCCCTCACCCAGCTGCCGGGCGTCAGCGAACAGGACGGCGGGCTGACGCTTGCCGGCGCCGGGGGTGTCACGGTGATCCTGAACGGGAAGCCCTCGACGATGAGCGCCGAGCAGTTGGCGTCGCTGCTGCGCTCGACACCCGTCGAACGGATCGAGAAGGCCGAAGTGATGTACAGCACGCCGCCGCAGTACCATGTGCGCGGCGCGGCGATCAACCTCGTCCTGCGGCGCAGCCACGACTACTCGTTTTCGGGGGAGGTACACGCCAACTATACCAACCGGTTTTACAGCAACTGGGATGCCGGGGGCAACTTCGCCTTCTCCTCGCCCGAGTGGTCGGCCGAGGTAACCTATTCGGCCGGGCAGGCCAAGACCAAACGGATCATCGACCTCTACTCGCGGCATACGCTCGCGGACGGGGAGCATGAAATCGCCCAGAGGCAGAATATCACCAGCAAAGGGACATGGCACCGGCTGAGGGCCGCCGCAGAATACGCCCCGCAGGGCAAAGGACGCCTGAGCATTGCCTATACGGGCGCATACACCCCGCATACGAGCGGCCTCGTACGTGCCGACGGCAACCTGGTCAACTCGGTCAGCTCGCCCGGGGGCGACAACACGATGCACAACGCTGCGCTGCGCTACACGTCGGCCTCCGGGCTCGACCTCTCGGCGGACTACACGCATTACAGCTCGTGGCAGCTGGCCGCCATGCGGAACAGGTACGCCGACGGCAGCCGGACAGCGTTCGACGTGGTTTCGGGGCAGTCCGTCGACCGGGTAAATGTCAGCGCCGACCAGTCGCACGACCTGGGCAATGGCTGGGGCATGACCTACGGGGGCATCTTCAGCTGGGCGGGCGACCACGACTACCAGCGATACACGCTCTGCGAGGGCGACATCGCCACCGTCGATACCGATTCGCACCTCGACGAATACACGGGCAACCTCTACGCCGGGGTGAGCAAAGAGTTCGCCAAGGGGAGTTTCTCGCTGTCGCTGGCCGGGGAATACTACCGCGCGGGGGACTACGACAACTGGTCGCTCTACCCGCAGGCGACCCTGCTCCTGACACCCGCAGAGAAACATCTCGTACAGATTTCGCTCTCGTCGGACAAGACCTATCCCTCGTACTGGGAGATGCAGCAGTCGACCTCCTACATCGACGGCTATTCGGAGATCCGGGGCACGCCCGGACTGCGGCCGTCGAAAAGCTACAACGGCCAGGCAATGTACATGTATAAGCAGAAGTATATCTTCATGCTGTTCTGGAACGAGATGCCCGACTACTTCGACCAAACCGCATGGCAGGCCCCTGATCGCCTGGCATTGGTCTACCAGACGCTCAACTGGAACACCAACCGCCAGTGGGGCGCCAACGTCATCGTACCGCTGCGCCCGGGCAAATGGCTCGATTCCCGGCTGACGCTGACCGGGATGCGGATGACCCAGCGCTGCGACGCCTTTCACGACCTGGCGTTCGACCGCTCCAAATGGCTGGGGGTGGTGCGCATGGACAACACGATCCGTCTGAGCCGCAAACCCGACCTGACGCTCGACCTCTCGGGCTACTATCAGAGCGCGGCCATCCAGGGGACTTACGACGTCGACCCTTCGTGGAGCGTCAACGCGGGTGCCAAGTGGACGTTCGACAAGAGCCGGGCGAGCCTCTCGGTGCGCTGCAACGACATTTTCGAAAGTTCGTTGCCGTTCGCCAAAGTCCGTTACAAGGGACAGTACCTCGACATGGATTCCGGCACGTACACCCGTTCGGTGACGGTGCATTTCTCCTACCGTTTCGGCACATACAAGGAGAAGCGGCACAAGACGGTCGACACGTCGAGGTTCGGGCATTGACCGGATCCCGCAGGGCACGAAAAAAGGCCGTCGCAAAGACGGCCCTGTACTCGGAGCGGGAATCGAACCCGCACGACCATTGCTGGTCACAGGATTTTAAG
>OJNK01001352.1_pt1 | contig 12023 bp, 11 predicted proteins | sample 1597811 | NCBI WGS metagenome assembly OJNK01 (sample SAMN00265073, study PRJEB22529) | human gut metagenome
AAATGACGAATGTTCTTTGACAGCTAAATGCTGTAAGAACATTCGTCATGGTGCGATGGAAGGGACTCGAGCGACCGCACACCATAAATCAAGTTCGGTCAGTATCCATACGCCAGGGCACCGCCATCCACGGCAAAATCCTGACCTGTGATGTAGGAGGCTCCATCGCCCACCAGGAACTCGGCCATCTTGCCCAGATCGCGGGTATCGCCGTAAGCATGCAGGGGCATCCGGTTCAGGATCTTCTGCTCACGGGCGGCGTCCACCACCTGCTCGTTCATCTTGCTGCGGAACCAGCCCGGTGCGATGCTGTTGACGGTGATGTTGTCCCCGGCCCACTCCACAGCCAGTGCGCGGGTCATAGCCAAAACAGCGCCCTTGCTGGTGCAGTAGGGCACCACCTCGCTGAAGCCCAGATGTGCGCTCATGCTGGTGATGTTGATGATGCGGCCCTTGTCCGCGCTCTTCTTCAGGTAGGGGTAGCAGACAACGCTCATCTCAAACAAATACTTGACGTTCACGTTCATGATGTTGTCAAACTGTTCCATAGGGAAGTTTTCGGCACGGCATTTATAGCTGACGCCTGCATTGTTCACCAGAAAATCAAGGCAGCCATTGTGCTTTGCGGCAAGCTCTGCCACCATAGCCTTCATGGCTTCTACATCGCCCACATCGCCCTTCAGGTGGACAACGCCCGATGCGCTTTCTCCCACGCCCTCTTTGGGTCTGCCGGTACGGCTGATCACGTAAACCGTTGCGCCGGCCTCTGCCAGCACATTTGCGATCTGGAAACCAATGCCGCTGCTGCCGCCGGTGACGATGCCGGCCTTACCCTTCAGATCTGCCATCATAAATCCTCCTATCAAACCTTAACGTTGAAGCCAAAGAACTCATTCACATTGTTGAAGCAGACATTCTCGATGGTCTTTTTCAGCTCTTCCTCACCGGAGAAATACTCTCCGCGCTCCACCAGACTGCCCAGATAACTGCACAGCACGCGGCGGTACAGCTCATGACGGGGATAGGAGATAAAGCTGCGGCTGTCGGTCAGCATGCCGACCGACAGTGAGACCGGGTACAGGTTTGCACAGGCCTCGAACTGGCGCTGGATGCCAAAGGCCTGATCGTTGAACCACCAGGGTGCGCCCAGCTGAACTTTTGCCTTGGTGCCATTATCGCAGAAGCCTGCGGCTAAGATCGCCCAGGTCTCAATCTTGGTGCCGTCCAGCGGGTAGATGATGGTTTTGGGCAGTTCGCCGATGGTGGTCAGGTTGTTCAGCAGCTCGCCAACACCCTTGACCGGTGCGGCATCGTCGCAGCAATCAAAACCAGTGGACTGGCCCACGCTCTTCACATGGCTGGTGTTGGCATCCAGATAGGTGCCGATGTGCAGCTGCATAACGTAGTGGTTGCGGTTGTAGATACGGGCCATCTCGAACAGGAATGCGCTCTGGTACTGGTCGATCTCATGCTGGGTCAGCTTGCCGCCGCTGCGTGCCTTGGCAAAGATGCCCTCTACCTCGGCGGGAGTGTAATCTGCCCAGTTGAAGTAGGGGATGCCGTCGTCACTGACGGTGGTGCCAGTGATCTGCTGGAAATACTGCAAACGCTTTTCCAATGCGGTGAGCATCTCGGCAAAGCTGTCGATGGGCTGCTCCGCAGCAGCAGAAAGCTTTGCCAGATAAGCAGCAAAATCGGCGTTGGCGCAGAACATGGCCTTATCGGGGCGGAAGGCGGTGATCACGCGGGTGAACATCTTTTCCTCGTTCAGAGCCTTGTGGTAACGCAGGTCGTCGATGGGGTCTTCGGTGGTGGAGACCAGACGCACATTGCTGTGCTCCATGCACCAGCGGCGGGTCATGTGCTTTTCGGTGATAAGCTTTTTGGTGCGGTCATAAATTTCCTGTGCATTGGCTGCGGTCAGGGGTTCGTCGATGTCGAAGTAGCGCTTCAGCTCCAGTGCACACCAGATGTAGATGGGATTGCCCACCAGCTGGGGCAGAATTTCGGCAAACTTCATGTACTTTTCGTAGTAGCTGGCGTCACCGGTGATGTACTTCTCGTCGATGCCAAAGGTGCGCATACAGCGCCACTTGTAGTGGTCGCCGCGCAGCCACATCTCGCCCAGATCTTCAAACTCCTTGTTCTCGGCGATCTCCACGGGCTGCAGATGGCAATGGTAATCGATGATCGGCATATGCTCTGCATACTTGTGGTAGAGCATCTTGCCGGTCTCATTGGTGAGGAACAGCTCTTCGCTGAAACGATCATTCATAACAAATATCCTCCAAAAATGCCCACCCGTCTGTTCAGGAGATGGGTGGGCTCATTTCATCAGAATCCGATCAGAGCGCCGCCGTCAACAGGGATGCAGGTGCCGCTGATATAGCGGGCTGCGTCACTGCACAGGAACGCTGCACACATACCGACATCCATAGGGTCGCCCACGCTCTTGGCGGGGATGCGGCCCATGATCTTGGCCAGACGCGGCGGGTCGTTGTCGGTAGCTTTGTGGAACATGGGGGTGTCGATCCAGCCCGGAGCAATGGCGTTGACGGTAATGCCGTACTCGGCCAGTTCAGCGGTCAGGGTGTGGATCAGGCCCAGATAGCCGGCCTTTGCGGTGGAGTAGCCTGCCACCTGGGGCTGGCCGATGTAGCTGGTCATGCTGGCCTGGAAGATGATGCGGCCATGACCCTGCTCCTTCATCTGGGGAACAAAAGCCTTGGTCAGTGCGAATGCACCCACCAGATGCACATCCAGAACGCGCTTGTAATCGTCCACGGTCATATCCCAGATGAACTTCTTGCAATGGTTGCCTGCGTTGTTCACAAGGATGCTCACGGGGCCCTGCTCAGCGGTGATCTTATCGGCCAGTTCCTGAGCGTGGTCGGTATCGGTGATATTGAACTGATAGTACACAGCCTTGCCGCCAAACTCTGCCAGAGTATCGGCCACCAGCTCAGGAGCGCGGGAAGCCACAACGGCCACCTTTGCGCCTGCGGAAACAAGGCAGCGGGTAATGGCAAGACCCAGACCGGTGGCACCGCCGGTGACGACGGCGACCTGACCGGACAGGTCATACCAGTTCTTGATGCTGAAATCCTTCACCTGTTCTTCGGTAAATGCTGCCATGGGGAACAGTCCTCCTCACTCTTCGCAGGCACGCTTGAAAGCGACCTGCTTTTCCTGATATTTATACGGTACAAAGAACTCGTGGTGTCCCTGGGCTTCGCTCTTGGTGGGCTGGCCAGCGGCAGTTTTTACCACCAGTTCGGTCAGGCGGCGGGCCAGCTCGCTCTGGGTGCATTCGCCCCGGAGCACGGGGTTGGCATTGAAGTCCATATCGCCCTCCATGCGGGCGTAAGTCGCACCGTTGCCGGTGATCTTGATGCAGGGGGCTACTGCGCTGCCCACCACATTGCCGCGTCCTGTAACGAGGAACACGATGTGTGCGCCACAGCTGGCAAGATCCATCAAGCCCTCGTTGTCGTTGGGATTGGTGATGCCAAACTGCATCCAGTAAGGGTCCGGGGTGGAGTCCAGCAGCCACAGGCCCGGATGGGGCGCAGGGCAGGACACCTTGATGACGCCCTGAATGGGGCGGGAGCCGCTCTTGATCACAGCACCCATGCTCTTTTCTTCAATGGTGGACAGGCCGCCTGCAAAGTTGCCGGGGCTGACCGAATACTGACGCACGCTGCGGCAGTATTCCAGCGCTTTATCATAGGTATAGCGCAGCTCTTTTGCGGCCTGCTCAGAAGCAGCGCGCTTGAGCAGCAGATGATCCAGACCAATGGCCTCGACGATCTCCTCAAAGATGGCCGTGCCGCCCTGATCGGTGAGCCAGTCGTAGAACCGGCCCACGACCACATTGCCAGCCAGACCGCTGGTGTAGTCACTGCCGCCGCACTCTGCGCCGATGACCAGATCTTTTACGGACATCTCCACGCGGGGGGTGTTTTCCAGCTCTTTGAGTGCGCTCTGCACCCACTCCACGCCCTTGCGGACGGCAGGCTGGGTGCCGCCCTCGTTCTGGATGAACATCCAGCTTGTGGGCTTGCCCTCTTCCTCGGCAATTTTAGACAGCCATTCCGGCTGCACGTATTCACAGCCAAGGCCCACAGCCAGCACCGCACCCACGTTGGGGTGGCGGATGAAGCTGATGAGCAGGTTCACCGCATACTGGTTGTCGGTACAGCCATCAAAGCCCAGCAGTTCCACATTGGTACTGCCGCTTTTGGCTACGATCTGCTGCGCCACAAACTCGGCACACTTGACTGTGTAGATCACCAACACCCGGTTACGGATGCCCTTGCCGCCGTTTTTGCGGGCGTAGCCGGGCCAAGTGAGGCTTTGCAGTTCATTCCAATCCATTAAAAGCCTCTCCTTTACTCGTACTTCGTGTCTTTGGGAGCACCGGTCCTGACGTCCAGATGGCTGGAACGCTGGTCGTAGACGCTGCGCATGACGTGCAGGTGTACCCAGCTGCCAGCCGGGATATCGGCGGTAGCGCGGCCAATGACTACGCCGTACTTGACGATATCCTCACCGTTCCTGATGTCCCGCAGGGCAATTTTATGGCCCATCGGCACCTCGGTGGCGGCTTCCACTTCGGGGGCGCAGGCATCGCCGCGCAGCTCCACAGGGCCGGGCACCAGCGGGGTCAGAGCCGTGGCCACATTGTCTTCCCGATTGATCTGAAAGGCGTTCTGCTTTTCGTCCATAGCTTACAGCACTCCGAACTTTGCAAATGCATCCGTGACCATCATGCCGTCTTCAATGGCTTTGCGCATGGTCTTTTCCGTGCTTGCCTTGACGAGGGCTTTCTCGATGACTTCCGGTGCAATATCCTTGGGGATGATGAGCACGCCATCGATGTCGCCAAAGACGATATCGCCATTGTGGATGGTCACCTGACCGATCTCAATGGGGCAGCGCCACTTGAACACGTAGGTACGGACGGAGGAATCCTGTGCCCATGTACCGGAGCAGAAAACAGGGAAGTTCTGCTCGATGACCTTGGGGGTATCGCGGGTGTAGCCGTCCAGAACGGCGCCAACTGCACCGCGGGCCTTGCCGCAGGCGGTGAGCAGCTCGCCCCACAGAGCACTGTTGTGTGCGCCGGTAGCGATGTAGATCTCGTTGGGCTTCAGGTCATCCAGCGCCTCAGTCATATAGCCGAAGGGCTTTTCGGCGGGGTACTCAAACACATCGTTTTCCAGAACGGTGCAGGCGTAGCCAGCCACCTTCAGGCGCTTATCCTCTTCCTCTCCGGGCAGGATGTAGGGTGCGGTAGGCACCTGTGCAGCCAGCGGGCGGATGGAAGCGGGCAGGAACTGGTGCTTATAGCCCATCTGATCCAGAATATCACCCACAACGGGGGTATAGAGCTTCTCTTTCATCAGGGCGAACATTTCATCGTCGTTTTTCCACATTGCCATGGGGAATCACTCCTTTGTTGTTTTTAGAATATCCAGCCATTCGAGGCACTGCCCGAACCAGCCGGCGATGTGGGGATCTGCAACGCGGTGCTTTTCCGGCTCGTCCACTTCGGGCGTTGCCAGACTCAGACCGTGCACCCCGCGGGGGTAAAGATGCATTTCGTAGCGCACACCGGCCGCGCTCAGTGCACCTGCCAGAAGCAGGCTGTTCTGCACCGGCACTTCCGGGTCGGTGACGGTATGCCAGAAGAAGGCAGGCGGCGTATCTGCCGTGATCTGCGTTTCCAGCGAATACCAGCCCGGATCGTCCGAACCGGCCAGATTTTGGATACTGCCGCGGTGGGCGTACTTTCCGGCGGTGATCACCGGGTAGCCCAGGATCATGCCGTCGGGGCGGGGCAGACCCAGCTCACGCCAGTGCACGCCCAGACTGGCTGCCAGATGGCCGCCTGCGGAGAAGCCGCAGACCAGCGCCGACAGTGCCGGAAAACGCTGCTGCATGGTCTGCAGTGCTTCGCCCAGCTGGCGCACCGGCAGGGTGCCCAGCGGGGGTTGGCCGGGCTTTTCGCGAACGGTGTAGTACACCACCGCAGCCGCCCAGCCGGCGGCGGCAAAGGCGCGGGCCACCGGCTGGGCCTCACGCGGCGAAAGCCACTGGTATCCGCCGCCGGGGCAGATCAGGATCATTCCTTTGGGGTCTTTGGGGGCATCTGCGATCCAGAGCCGCGCCCCCAGCGGCAGATTCATTGTTTCCATACGCGCTTAGTACAGCAGGTTCGGCAGCCACATGAAGGTCTGCGGGAAGTAGGTCAGGATGATCAGCGCAATGAACATGGTGATGTAGAACGGCACCATCTTCTTGGCCAGGGTCTCGATCTTGATGCCGGAAATGGCAGAGCCGATGAACAGGGTAGAGCCGACGGGAGGGGTCAGCAGGCCGATGCCGAGGTTCAGCACCATGACAATGCCCAGATGGATGGGGGACAGACCCAGCTGCATCCAGATGGGCAGGATGACGGGGGTCAGCATCAGGATCAGGCAGGCCATCTCGATCAGGCAGCCCAGACACAACATCAGGATGTTGAGCAGGACCAGAATGACGATCTTGTTGCTGGTAATGGAGAACAGGCCGGTAGCGATCATGGTGGGGATGCGCAGATAGGTCAGCAGGTAGGTGAATGCGCCGGACACGCCCAGCAGGATCAGCACCTTGCCCAGAGTCTCCACGACGTTTGCAAAGATGTGGGGGATATCCTTGAAGGAGAAGCCCTTGTAGATGAACAGGCCGACGCACAGCGACCACACAACGGCAGCAGCGGCGGACTCGGTGGTGGTAAAGACACCGGCGATAACGCCGACGACCACGAACATAACAGCCAGCATGCCCCAGATGGCCTTGAAGAACGCCTTGATGCAGTTCTTCAGGTTGAACTTGCCGGTGACCGGGATGTTCATCTTCTTGGAGTAGTAGTAGGAGTAGATCATCAGCACGATGCTCAGCACAGCGCCGGGCATGTAGCCGGCCACGAACAGCTGACCGATGGAAACGGTGGTGACGCCGGCAGCAGCCAGAGTGAAGATAACCATGTTCTGAGAGGGGGGAACCAGAATGCCTTCAACGGAGGATGCCATGGTCAGGCAGGTAGAGAACTCGCGGTCATAGCCCTGCTCTTCCATCATCTTGATCTCGATGGGGCCCAGAGAGGCACAGTCGGCGGAAGAAGAGCCGGAGATGCCGCCGAAGAAGAAGGAGGCCACCACGTTGACCATGGCAGCACCGCCATGCATCCAGCCGACAAGTTCCTTTGAGAAAGCGATCAGGGTATCGGTGATGCCGCCCGCGCTCATCAATTCACCCATCAGGATGAAGAAGGGCACCGCCAGCAGCGTATAGGAGTTCAGATTGCTGACAAATTTCAGAGCCATCTGCATGGGGTTGATGCCCAGATAGAAGAAATCCAGCAGAGAAGCCACACCAATGGCATATACCACGGGCACGCGGAGGAAAACCAGCACCAGAAACACGCCCAGCAGCAGGATGGTTCTCTGCATCGTTGAAGCCGTTCCACTTGTCAGCGTTCATCAGGATGACGCCGCAGCCAAAGGTGTGTGCATCGGTGATGAAGTAGGGGGCAACTTCGTTGAAGCTGTTGCTCATGTAAGAGGTAACGCCGTTCTCAGCAGCATCGACGACGCCGGACTGCAGAGAGGTGTACAGCTCAGAGTAAGCGATTGCGGTGGCGGAAGCGCCCAGAGCATCCATGGTGTTGATCATCAGGTCCGTCTCGGGCACGCGGACCTTCAGGCCCTTCATCTTGTCCAGCGTGAAGTCGGTGGGCTTGCCCAGACGCTCGTAGACCTTCGGGGTGATGAACATGCTGCGAGGACCTTCGACCAGCCAGCCCAGAGCAACATAACCGCAGTTGGCATCTTCCACGCTCTGCAGCAGCTCGTCGCCCAGACTGCTCTCAGCCACATCCTCAAACTGTGCCATATCCTTAAAGACATACGGCAGGCCGGTGGTGCCGATCAGTTCAGCGCCGTAGTTGGGCAGAGAAGAAGCGTTGCCGCGGAAGATATCCAGAGTACCCATCTGGATGCCCTGCATGGACTCAGCCTCGGAACCCAGCGTGCCGTTGATGTACAGGTCAATGGTGATGTGACCGCCGGACAGCTCTTCGATCTTCTCAGCAAAGGTGTGTGCGCCAACGGTTGCGCCGTAGTCCTCGCCGTTGACCTCGTTCCATGTCAGCTTGTAGTCATTGCCGGAGCCGCCCTCGCCTGCACCTGCTGCTGCAGAAGAGGCAGTGGAGGAAGCTGCAGTGGAAGCTGCGGTGGAAGTAGAGGTGGAAGCGGAAGAACCGCCGCATGCGGTCATGCCCAGCGCTGCGGCAGAAACGCCAACAACCTTCAGGAAGTCACGACGAGAAATTGCTTTTTTCATAAGAAATCTCCTTTTTTCTTGGCATCGTGTGTCGGATACGTGTTCGGGGCAGCGTCTTCGTGTCCCGCCTGCTCCTTGCTACAAAAACGTTTTTGTAGCTTTCTTTGGCAATATTTTAGCACGTCTTGTGCGCAAGGTCAATGTTTTTCAATTTTTTCGTCTGTTTCGGATATATTTTTGTCATATAGCATAGTTTTTGACCAAATCGTTTTTGCAGTGTGACGATTTTCCAACCAAAATTCTGTAATCTCTTTACTTTTATGTGCTTTTGCATTATAATCAAGCAAAACGTTTCGGTTATATTTTATTGACGTGTTTCCGTTAAAGATTCTTTTCCGCAAAGCAAAATTCCGGTTATCAAGCAGCCAATTCCTTTAACACGATCAACGAGAGGAGCATTTTTATGATCATTACCAAGTTCGAGACCTGGTGGGTCGAGCGCGGCCGCTGCCTGTTTGACGAAAAGCGTCAGGGCGGTGCCAAAATGGGCTGGGATGTCATCGCCATCAAACTGACCACCGACACCGGCATTGAGGGCGTTGCCACCTGCATGGCAGCCCGCAGCGGCGCTGTGAGCGAAGCTTACTTACAGGAGAGCATCGGCCCTGTTGTTCTGGGACGTGACCCCCATGACCGTGAGGCCATCTTCCAGGAACTGTGGACCATCGACCGTCATGAGGCATTCTTTCCCGTGTTCCTGCCCGGCCCCGTGGATGTAGCCTTGTGGGATATCTGTGCCAAGGAAGCCGGGCTTCCTCTTTATAAGTACATCGGCGCTTGCCGCGACAGCCTGCCGGTCTATGCCAGCGGCAACTTCCACGGCACTGTTAAGGAGTATGTGGACGAGGCTCTCTACTACCAGAGCAAAGGCATTCCCGGCTACAAAGCCCATCCGGGCGGGCCGGTCAGCTTTGATATGGAAGTGCATCAGGCCATCCGCGACGCTGTCGGCCCCGACTACCTGCTGATGACCGACCCCGTGGGCGACTATACCATCAACGAAGCCGTCACCGTGGGACGTCAGCTGGAAAGGCTGAATTATAAGTGGTTCGAAGAGCCCTTCCGCGACTTTGAGCTGTATAAATACACCGAGCTGTGCCGCACACTGGATATCCCTATCGCTGCCACCGAGACCACCCGCGGCTGCCACTGGGGTGTGGCGCAGGTCATTGCTCAGCACGCTGCCGATATCGTCCGCGCGGATGTCAGTTGGAAGGACGGCATCACCGGCACGCTGAAGATCGCACATCTGGCAGAAGCATTCGGCCTGAACTGCGAGATCCACACCACCACCATGAACTACATGGATCTTGTCAACCTGCATGTCAGCTGCGCCATCAAGAACTGTGAGTACTTCGAGTACTTCGTACCTGAAGAAAACTACACCCTGCCCATGAAGGGCAAACTGCCCATTGACGAACATGGCATCATCCATGTGCCGCATGGTCCGGGCGTGGGTGCCGAACTGGATTGGGATCTGATCGAGAAGAGCTGCCGCAGCTACCGCAAGCTCGAGTACAAGGGCTGATCCCACTGACTTTTTGACGTTTACTGCTTGCTCTTTTTACTTCTCCATTTACATGAAAAAGGCGGACTGATTGGAAACCAGTCCGCCTTTTTCATGTTTTTTGTTTTCAGAGCAGCAGCCCCCGGAAATTGTCCCGGTCATACATCACAGCGTTGCTGCGGAACACCACTTCAGAGCCCACGTAAATGGTGCGCTGTTCCGGAGCCTTGCCCTGCACAAGATATTCCACCAGTGCTTTGATGCCAAGATACCCTTGCGCGTAAGGGTTTTTCTGCACGATATTGTCCAGGATTCTGCTCCGCAGAGCGTCCAGATTTTCTTCGAATACGTCGCTGCCCACCGCGAACACTTTACCCGCTTTGCCGCACTGCTGCAGCCCCTGCACGAGCATCACGCTCCCCTGCGACAGCACACTGCAGCAGGCCGCAACATCCGGCTTTTCCAGCAGATTCAGGATGTTCCTCTGTGCCTCTGAGCCGATGCAGCAGGAATTGTCCAGATAAATGCGGTTCTGCGCACCGTTCTCCTGCATATAATCCTCAAACCCCTGCACGATGCGGGCATGCTGCTCCCATTTGGGATTTCCGGCACAGAGCACCACACTGCCGAAAGAGGGGATATGGCTGAAGATCAGCTCCGCCATCGTCCGTCCAATGACCTCATAGTCGGGCTGCACGCTGCACAGCGGTGCGATCTTCGGGTTTCTAAACCCCACCTGCACCACTGCCACTCCGGCATCCCGGGCATGCTGCCACTCCTGCATTGTCATAGCTTCCATGTGACCCACTGTCAGCAGGCCGTCCAGTTTGTCCTCGGCCAGCAGAGCGCGCACCTCTTCCACTCCACGGGAGTGGAAAGGGCCGATCTCATTGGGGAAACTGAACTCGGTACACTCCACGTTCAGATCTTCAGAGTTTTTCAAGTAGTCCCGCACACCCTGCCACAAAGGCGGATAATAAAAGCGGTTTCGGCCCACCTCATCCGGCAGAAGCACAGCCACACGCTGGGTGCGGCGTTTCAGGCCGGAAGCCATTTTATTGGGCCGGTAACCCAGATCATCCGCGATCCTCCGGATATGCTCCCTGGTGACCTCACTGACGCCAGGCTTGTCGTTCAGTGCCTGATGGACCGTGCTGATGGAAACGCCCGCTGCCTGTGCCACATCACGGATCGTAATCTTTTTGTTCATAAGGTCACTCTCTCTTAAAAAACAACTGTTTCGCAAAAACGATGCGTGAAAAGGGTACTGATTTTAGTATAGCACGCACGAGGTATACTGTAAATAAGCAGAAGTTTCTGCAGCACCCCATGGTCAAGCGGATCAGCGCACTGGCCGAGGACGAACAGCGCAAAGGATGCTGACCCGGAAACGAAGGCAAAGCTCCGCCTGGCCCTGCTCACCTGATGCAAAAAAGGGCACTGATTGCAATGCAATACAGCGCCCTACATCATCGGACATGGATAACACCGACCATGCAGAAACCGTGCACCCATGGCTTACAAAACAAAAAAGCCATGAAATCTTTCGATTTACAGCTTCCACGGTAGACATTCCTACGCGTTGGAACCCGCGGGCTAAGCAACAGCAACGGGTTGCGTTAGCTGATTTTTCCGCAGCCCCTTGGCAGGGCTTTGAAAAATCAGAACGCGGCCCCAACAACTCCTCCCTGTTTCAGCCGCAGGCTGCGGTCGTCGTTGTTGCACTGGGCTGATTGCTTGCGGCGCTATGCGCCGCCGCCCAGTTCGAGGATGGCACCACCCTTGCCATCGACTGCATCGCTGTGGAGGATGAGTACGGCAACACCCCGGCACAACGGGCAGAACTGGACTGGCTGCTCTACAACAAGCCCTTGGAGTACGCACAGATGGTGCTGAGAGGGGAGATGGAGCACTACCTGTCGCTGGGGTGTGACCATGGCAGGCTGGAAGATTAACATTATAGATATGAAAAAACAACCACCTACTACACAAAATCGTGCAATAGGTGGTTGTTTTATTTTCGATCAAGCTCTTGCCACACCAGTCTCGCGGGCAGCCTTTGCCACGGCGTTTGCCACAGCCTCGGCCACGCGGGGGTCGAACGCGCCGGGGATGATGTTCTCCTCGC
>OJNK01001358.1_pt1 | contig 12010 bp, 6 predicted proteins | sample 1597811 | NCBI WGS metagenome assembly OJNK01 (sample SAMN00265073, study PRJEB22529) | human gut metagenome
AATCGCAATTTTGCCGTGCGGGCTCGAATATCCGTATCTTATGGACAACGCCATTTTGCGCCGCGAGATTGTCGATTTCGGCGGTGCACTTGTCACGGAATATCCCATGCACACGCCTGTGCAGCGCGGCGCGTTTCAGGTGCGCAACCGGCTGATCTCCGGCATGGCGCACGGCGTGCTCATTGCGGAAGCGCCAAAAAAGAGCGGTGCACTCATCACCGCAAAGCATGCTTTAGAGCAGAATCGCGAGGTTTTCGTATTCATTGGCGAAGACGAGAAGGCGTTTTCCGGCTGTATCGCACTGGAAGAGGACGGTGCAGCGCGCATTTACACTGCAGAGGATGTTTTAAAGCCCTTTGCTTCCCGCCGCAGACAGGAGCGTATAGAACAGCTTGCCCGCACAGCGGAAAATATCTCCCATGTCTCCCGCGTTCGCCCGAAGATTGCGTCGCTTTCCGATGCAGAAAAGGGGTCTGAAAAAACAGAGGAGAAGCCTGCCGAGCCGATCCCTGCGCCCGAAAACAACCTTTTGCAAAACGTTTCTGAAGATGCAAAAGTCGTTTACGCCGCACTGAACGATACCCCGAAGCACGCTTCCGAGCTGGAGCCTGAACTGGGCATGTCCACGGGGAAAATTTTGGCGGCACTCACGGAGCTCGAGCTTTTCGGACTCATCAAAACTTATCCCGGTCAGAGGTTTACAAAGGCGTAAAAGTACGCTATACTAAGGTGTATTTGAAAAATCGGAAGCTTGTCCGTTTCGCATTTTCTTTGTTTTCAAATGCACTTAATACATGATTCTTCCACTCGCACATTCGCTGTGCGGTTTAAATAGATACAGAATAGGAGATAGAAAACCATGTCGAAACTCGTTATCGTTGAGTCGCCTGCCAAGGCGAAAACGATCAAGAAATATCTGGGCGGCGACTATGAAGTCATCGCTTCCATGGGCCATGTGCGTGACCTGCCGAAGGCGCGTCTGTGCGTGGATGTGAAAAACGATTTCAAGCCGAAATATGCCATCATCAAGGGAAAGGAGAAGCTTGTTTCCGAACTGAAGGAAGCGGCCGAAGAGGCCGATACCGTGTATCTCGCGACCGACCCCGACCGCGAAGGCGAAGCAATCTCCTGGCATCTTGCGTATATCCTCGGCCTTGATGAGGATTACCACAACCGTGTCACGTTCAACGAGATTACGAAAACCGGCATCACAGAGGGCATGGCGCACCCGCGTTCCATCGACCAGAACCTTGTGAACGCCCAGCAGGCGCGCCGCATTCTCGACCGTCTTGTGGGCTATTCGCTCAGCCCGTTCCTCGCAAAAACGATTCGCCGCGGGCTTTCCGCAGGCCGTGTGCAGTCTGTTGCACTGCGCATCATCGTGGACCGCGAGGAAGAGATCCGCAAGTTTAAGCCCGAAGAATACTGGTCTATCGACGCACGCCTGACCGCCGAGGGCTCCCGCAGCATTTTCGGCGCATCGTTCTACGGCGATAAAAACGGCGAGATTAAAATCACGAACAAAGAGCAGTCCGATAAAATCCTTGCCGACCTCGAATCCGCCGCGTTCATGGTGGAGTCCGTCAAAAAAGGCAAGAAGAACAAGCAGCCTGCACCGCCGTTCATCACGTCCACCTTGCAGCAGGAAGCTTCACGCAAGCTGGGCTTTCAGGCGAAGCGCACGATGAAAGCCGCGCAGGAGCTTTACGAAGGCGTAGACATTGAGGGCATGGGTGCCGTGGGTCTCATCACTTATATGCGTACCGACTCTCTGCGCATTTCCGAAGACGCCGTGCAGGAGGCCATGCAGTTCATCGGCGAGCGCTGGGGCAAACAGTATTTGCCTTCTAAGCCACGCCATTATAAGGCGCGTGCCAACGCACAGGACGGTCACGAGGCCATTCGCCCCACCTCCGTTGCACTCACACCGAAGGACGTGGAATCTTCCCTTACAAAAGACCAGTACAAGCTTTATAAGCTCATTTGGGAGCGCTTTGTCGCGTGCCAGATGGCTAACTGTGTTTTGAACACCACGCAGGCGGTTATCACCGCAGGCGATTATATTTTTAAAGCAAGCGGCTACAACGTCGCGTTTGACGGATACACCGTGCTCTACGAAGAGGGCCGCGACGTGGAAGAGGAAAAGGGCAAAGACCTGCCGAAGCTTGAAGCAGGCATGTCCCTGAAAGTCCGCGACCTCAAGGGCACGCAGCACTTTACACAGCCGCCCGCACGCTTTACAGAAGCCTCGCTCATCAAGACGCTGGAGGAAAACGGCATCGGCCGCCCGTCCACGTATGCTGCGACCATCACAACCATCACGAGCCGCGAATACGTCACGCGCGAGGGTAAGTCCTTTAAGCCCACCGAGCTCGGCGAAGTCATTACAAAGCTGATGAAAGAGCGTTTCCCGGACATTGTGAACATCAAGTTCACCGCCGCCGTTGAAAAAGAGCTTGACGAAGTACAGAGCGGTCAGGAAGACTGGGTACACACGCTGCACGATTTCTATGACGACTTTGAGAAGACGCTCAAAAAGGCGAAGACTGAAATGGACGGCGTGAAGATTCAGCTTGAAGAAGACAAGACCGACCTCGTCTGCCCGAACTGCGGCAAGCCGATGGTCGTCAAATTCGGCCGCTATGGCAAGTTTATCGCCTGCTCCGGCTACCCGGAGTGCAAGACCGTGCAGAAAATCGTCAACGATACGGGTGCAAAGTGCCCGAAGTGCGGCGGCAAGATCATCGAGAAAAAATCGAAGCGCGGCCGTGTATTCTACGGCTGCGACAACTACCCGAAGTGCGATTTCGTCTCTTGGGACGCGCCGTCCGACAAGACCTGCCCGGTCTGCGGTAAGGTGCTCTTAAAGAAAAAAGACAAAGCCCAGACGCTCTACTGCGTAACGCCGGGCTGCACTTACACGTTCAATAAGGACGACGCGGGGGAGAAAGATGGAGAATAAGCAGACCGTCACCGTCATCGGCGCGGGTCTTGCCGGCTCCGAAGCGGCGTGGCAGATTGCGCAGGCGGGGTATTCTGTGCGCCTTTTCGAGATGAAGCCACAGAAGTTTTCGCCCGCGCATAAAAGCGCCGGGTTTGCGGAGCTCATCTGCTCGAATTCTTTGAAGGCTGCGCGCATCGACAGCGCCGCCGGACTTTTGAAAGAGGAAATGCGCCGCATGGATTCTCTGCTCGTTGCCTGTGCGGATAAAACCGCCGTGCCCGCAGGCGGCGCGCTCGCCGTTGACCGCGACCGCTTTTCAGAGCTCGTCACAAAAGCGATCACGGAGCATCCGAACATCGAAGTGATGCACGGCGAAGTGACGGAAATTCCCGCAGAGGGCGTGACCGTTATTGCAAGCGGCCCGCTGACGAGCGACACGCTTGCCGAACAGATCACGAACTTATGCGGCGGTGCGCTCAGCTTTTTCGATGCCGCCGCACCGATCGTCACGCGTGAAAGCCTTGATATGGAGCACTGCTTCACGGCCTCCCGCTACGATAAGGGCGACGACGATTACATCAACTGCCCGATGAACAAAGAGGAGTACGATGCGTTTTATGAAGCGCTTATCACCGCGGAGCGCGCGCCCATTCATGATTTTGACGTGATGAACCCGAAGGTCTACGAGGGCTGCATGCCCATTGAAGTCATGGCACAGCGCGGACACGATACGATTCGCTTCGGCCCGTTGAAGCCGGTCGGCTTACGCGACCCCCGCACGGGTCACCGCCCGTGGGCCGTGGTGCAGCTGCGCACCGAAAACGCAGAAAAAACGCTGTTCAATCTTGTAGGATTCCAGACAAACTTGAAATTTCCCGAGCAAAAGCGCGTGTTCGGTATGATTCCCGGCCTGAAAAACGCCGAGTACATGCGCTACGGCGTGATGCACCGCAACACGTTCCTCGATTCGCCGAAGCTTTTGAACGCGGATTTCTCCATGCGCACGCGCCCGGAGCTGTTCTTTGCGGGGCAGATGACCGGCGTGGAGGGCTATATGGAATCGGCGTCGTCCGGCTTGCTTGCGGGACGCAACGCCGTGCGCCGTTTAGAAGGCAAAGCGCCGCTCATTCTGCCCATCACTACCATGATGGGCTCACTTGCGGAGCACGCCGCGCACAGCCCCTCGAAAGATTTCCAGCCGATGGGTGCGAACTTCGGCATTCTGCCCGTCATTGAGCCGCACATTCGTGACAAAAAAGAGCGCTACGCCGCGCTTTCCGCTCGTGCGCTCGAAGACCTTGCCGAAACACTGAAAAACGCATAAGGGACGAACGATAGAAAACCCCCGACAAGCTGAAGCATATTTCAGATGTCGAGGGTTTTCGCTGTATTTTCAGATTTTACTCGCCGATAAACGCATGGTGTTTACGCAGCAACGCTTGAATTTTCTTCACGTCCGTTTCCGGGAAATCGGTGTGTTCCTGCGCGGCAACGGCAGCCGCAACACCGGCGGCTTCACCCGTGCTGCAACATGTGGGCATAATACGGAAGGATGCCTGTGCCTCGTGACTGCCGGAAATGCAGCGGCCGGCTGCAAGCAGGTTTTTGATGTTCTTCGGCATCAGGCTTCGATAGGGAATGGTGTAGTACGTGCCCTCTTTGAAGTAATAATGGCTCGTGCCGGTGCCCTCCGGGTTGTGAATGCCGTGCTCGAAGATCGTACAATAACACACGTGATTGTCAACAATAAGAACGGCCTTGCGGCATACAAAGCGAAGTGCTTCATTGACTGCACCGGTGACGCTGATCTCATCAAGCTCGTCGGTGCGTCGTATCAGTCCGGCAACCACAACCGCGTGAATCAGCCGGTCTCCCTGCGCTTCGACATGGCGGGTATTGACTTTGAACGTTTCCACGCGTACATGCGCAGCCTCGGCAACGACCAATATAAATACTTTGCTATGAACACGCCCGGTATGAAAGACATTATCCGCAAGGCGTATGAAAACGGCGTGCTGACCGAGCAGGACGCGTGCTATTTTCAGGCATTCGGTATTCCCGGCCGCCCGGACGGCATGAACTTCAACTGCCCGGAGCTGACGACGAAAGAAAACGTTGTGGATGCGGAATTAATGACGCAAAAGCAGCTTGAGGGCAAAAAAGCCATTATACGCCTGCGCAAATTCCTACGCGACTATATTCCGGGCTTTGAGAATGCGTATATCACAAGCATCGCGCAGCTCGTCGGTTTTCGTGAATCCCGCCGCATTGAAGCAGAATACATGCTGACGATTGAAGATGTGCTGACGTACAGGAAATTCCCGGACGGCATTGCTGCGAGCCATTATCCCATCGATGTGCACGGCGTGGACGATGTTTCGCTGGGACTCAAATATCAGCATGACGTACCGGCCGATGAACAGTATTGGGAAGTCCCGTTCCGGGTGATGATCCCGAAAACGCTCGATAACGTGCTTACAGCCGGGCGCTGCGCGGGTATGGATTTCCGTGCGCAGTCCGCCGCACGCATCCAACCCACCTGCCGCTCCATGGGTGAGGCCGCGGGCATCGCCGCCGCAATGGCCGTAAAGAACGAAGCCGTGCGGTTTAACGAAATCGACGGCACAGCCGTGCGCCGCGAGATCCGTCTGCCGGATAAATTCTAAAAATCAAAACTCAAAATTTTTCCTCCAAATCAGCAAAAGACGTGTACCGGGAAAGCCTGGCGCACGTTTTTTGTTTTGTGCAACTTATGGGGAGCGCGGTATTGAAATTGCGTTGTTTTTTTGCTATAATAGAGTGAATTATAGTCTAAAGCGGTTTATCGGCGGAAAATCCGTGTTTGATAAACCGAAATGCCCGAACAAAACCGGCTTTTGCCGGAAGCTGAATATTAAAGTGAGGGAAAAAACATGCGGATCATAATCGACGCATTCGGCGGCGACAACGCCCCGGACGAAATTATAAAAGGCTGCCGTCTGGCGGCAGATGAGCTCCATGTACAGATCGTTTTAACCGGCGACGAAAAGAAGATCAGAGCAGCGGCGGAAAAGCTGAACGTTAACGTTTCCGATTTTGAGATCATCGACTGCCCGGATGTCATCACGATGGAGGATGAGCCCACAGCGATCACGCGCGCCAAAAAGCAAAGCTCTATGGCGGTCGGCCTGCGCGCTTTGGCAGAGGGCAAGGGCGATGCGTTTGCGTCCGCCGGCAACAGCGGCGCACTCGTCGTTGGCGCCACATTGCTCGTCAAGCGCATCAAAGGCGTCAAGCGCGTGGCATTTGCACCGCTCATGCCGAAATCCGAGGGCTTTTTCATGCTGGCAGACGGCGGCGCAAACAACGAATGCCGCCCCGAAATGCTGGAGCAGTTCGGCATGATGGGCTCTGTGTATATGCAGAAGGTCATGGGTGTTCAAAAGCCGCGCATCGGCCTTGCAAATGTCGGCACGGAGCCGCACAAGGGCGGCGAATTGCAGCACGCGGCGTTTGCACTGCTGAGCGAAAACAAAGACGTTCATTTCATCGGCAACATTGAAGCCAGAGACATTCCGTTTGATGCGGCAGATGTTGTGGTGTGCGACGGTTTTACGGGCAATATCCTTCTTAAGATGTATGAAGGCGTCGCCATGGCGCTGATGAATAAATTCAAGGCCGTTTTCAAAAAGAGCCTAAAAAATAAGCTTGCGGCGGCAATGGTTTTAAACGATATGAAAGCCATGAAAAAAGAGCTTGATTATAACGAATACGGCGGTGCGCCGATCCTCGGGTGCTCGAAGCCGGTCTTTAAGGTACATGGCAGCGCCAAGGCTTCCACGCTGAAAAACGCCATTGCGCTTACGGTGAAGTACGCCGAGTCCGGCATTATAAGTGAGATCACCGCAGCCCTACAAAACGAGAAAACGGAAAACACGAACGAATAACAAGACAGCAAAGGTATAACTATGAGATTATTGGATGAATTTGAAAAAAAGATCGGATATAAATTTAAGAACCGCAATCTGCTCATTACAGCGCTGACGCACTCCTCCTACGCAAACGAGAGCCGCGGCGGCGACCAGAGCTATGAGCGACTGGAATTCCTCGGCGATTCCATTTTGGGGTTTGTCACGGCGGAATACCTGTGCAAAGCGTTCCCGGATATTCCCGAAGGCAAGCTGACAAAGAAGCGTGCGGCGCTCGTATGCGAAAAATCGCTTTGCGGGTTTACACGCAGCTTCGGCGCAGGCGAGCTGCTGCGTCTCAGCCACGGCGAGCAGCACAGCGGCGGCAGAGAACGCCCAAGCATCTTAGCGGACGTGTTCGAATCCATTACGGCGGCGATCTATCTCGATTCCGGCAGCTTGGAGGAAGCCAAGCGCTTTGTACTGCACTACATTGAACCGGCGGCGCAGTCTGCAGGCGAACGCCCGTTTAAAGACCACAAGACGATGCTGCAGGAGATCATTCAGCAGAACCCCGGTGAACGGCTCGAATACGTTCTTACCGGCGAGCATGGTCCCGACCATGACAAGCACTTCACCGTAGAGGTGCACCTCAACAGCAATGTCATCGGCAAGGGCGGCGGACGCAGCAAGAAGGAAGCCGAACAGCAGGCGGCACGCGAAGCACTGGAGCTGATGGGCTATTAAGCACGCGAATATCTCAATTTTTATTCCGCACAACGGCTGCCCGCAGCAATGCAGCTTCTGTAATCAGAACCGCATCACGGGTGAAAATCATCAGCCGCAGCCTGACGAAGTGGCGGCGCTGCTGCAAAGCGCAGCAAAGCAAATGGGGGAGCGCGTGCAGAACGCCGAGATCGCATTTTTCGGCGGCAGCTTCACGGCAATCGACCCCGATTACCGTTTGGCGCTTTTAAAAACAGCGCACGCAGCATGCGAAACATACGGCTTTGCCGGTATCCGCTGCTCTACGCGGCCGGATGCCATTGATGATGAACGTCTGACCGTATTAAAGCAATACGGCGTAACGGCAATCGAGCTCGGTGCGCAGTCGATGGATGGCGAAGTGTTGCTGCTCAATCGTCGGGGGCATACCGCAAAGGATGTGGAAAACGCTGCGCGGTTAATTCGCGCATACGGCTTTGAGCTCGGCTTGCAGATGATGACCGGGCTGCCCGGCGACAGTGACGCAAAGGCGATGAAGACTGTCGAAAGGCTGTTGGCTCTAAAGCCGAACACCATGCGCATTTACCCTACGATCGTCTTAGAAAACACACCGCTGTGCGATTTGTACCGCGCAGGAAAATACACACCGCAGACCTTAGAGGATGCCGTTTCACTCTGTGCAAAGCTCATCCCGATGATTGAGCAGCGCGGTGTAAAGCTCATCCGTGTGGGGCTGCACGCCAGCGAAGAACTGGAAAACCGTGTCGCGGGACCGTTTCACCCCGCTTTTATGGAGCTGTGCCGCAGCGCGATCTTCCGAGAAAACGTCCTTAAAGCGCTTCAATCCCGAAACGATTCGGAAGTTACGATCGATGTTGACCCGCGCATGCTTTCCATTGCGCTCGGACAGAAAAAAGAAAATTTGCAGCATTTCTCTAAGCACGGCTACACCGTGCACATCCGCCCGGATGCTTCGCTTTCCGGCGGCACATACAGGCTACGATAGGCAGGTAAACAGATGCTTTTAAAATCTCTGGAGCTGCAGGGCTTCAAAACCTTTCCCGATAAAACGACTTTAAAATTTGAAAACGGCATCACGGCGGTCGTCGGTCCAAACGGCAGCGGCAAGAGCAACATCAGCGATGCCATGCGTTGGGTACTCGGCGAGCAGTCTACCCGCGCACTGCGCTGCTCCAAAATGGAGGACATCATTTTCAGCGGCACGCCGCAGCGCAAAGCGCAGGGTTTTTGCGAAGTGACCGTCACCATGGATAACACCGACCGCGAGTTGAATTACGACGGCGACACCGTTTCCGTTACGCGTCGTTTTTACCGCTCCGGCGAAAGTGAATACCGCATTAACAAAACGCTCGTACGTCTGCGCGACGTGCATGAGCTGTTCATGGATACCGGCCTCGGCCGCGACGGTTATTCCATCATCGGACAGGGCAAGATCGATAGCATCGTCTCCGCAAAAAGCGAAGACCGCCGCGAGATTTTTGAAGAAGCCGCCGGCATTTCGCGCTTTCGCTACCGCAAAGAGGAAGCCGAACGCCGCTTGGAAAAAGCCGAAGAAAACCTCATTCGCCTGCACGATATTTTAAACGAACTCGAAGAACGCGTGGGCCCTTTACGCGAGCAGGCGGAGAAAGCCGAAGAGTTTATTGCACTCGACTGCGAGAAAAAGGAACTGGAGATCGGTTTGTGGCTTGAAACGCTGGAGCGCTCCGGCAAGATCGTGCGCGAGGTGGAGGAAAAGATTGCCTCCGCGCAGAACAGCTACGAGGAAGCCGAAAGCGAACTCCATGTGCTTTCCGCGCAAATCGAGCAGAATTTCACGGAAACGAACGGCTGCACCGCACAGATGGAAGAAGCACGTTTGAAGGCTTCCGAAGCCGATGAACTCGCCACCCGTAAAGAGGGAGAAGTTTCGGTGCTTGAAAATGATATTCTGCACGAGCAGCAGACCATCCGCAGATTAAATGGCGAGATTGAAAGCGCCGCGCTGACCGGACAAACGCTTGAAGCGGATATTCAAGAAAAAGAACAGGCGGTAAAAGCAAAGGAAGCGGAAGCTGCGCAGAACCATGCCGATTTCGTTGCCTTTACCGCACAACTCGAGGAGCTGCGTGCCGGCACGGACAGCACCACGCGTGAGATCGACGCCGTTTCAGCTGAGCTTGTGGCACTGAACGCCGCACTTTCCGAAATGCGCGTGCAGCAGTCCTCGGCGGAATCCTCCATGCAGGAGATTCGCGCCCGCGCCGAAACAGTGGATGCTGCAATCACCGAAAGCGAAGAACGCCTTGCAGCGCTTCACACGGAGTGCGAGGAGCTTGACGCCATGCTGCACGATACGGCGGAGTACATTCAAAACGCTGAAAACACTGTGCAGGGGCATGAAATGCGTGTACAGCAGCGCAGAAAACGCGCCGAAGCCGTGAAAGCCGAAGCCGACCGCCAGATGCTCGACGCCAAAGAAAAAGAGCGCCGCGCTGGACTGTTGGAAGACCTTGAGCGCAATCTTGAAGGCTTCACGCAGAGCGTTAAAACCGTCATGCGCGAGAGCACGCGCGGCAATCTGCGTGGTATCCACGGACCTGTTACACGGCTTTTAAAAGTCCCGCGCGAATACGCCGTGGCGCTGGAGACCGCGCTCGGCGCCGCCATGCAGAACGTCGTCGTTGATTCCGAAGATGCAGCGAAAGCGGCTATTCGCTTATTGAAACAGCGCGATTCCGGCCGTGCGACATTCCTGCCGCTGACCACGGTGCGCGGTACGGTTATTGATGCGCGCGATGTGCAGAATATGCCCGGCTTTGTGGGCGTGGCTTCAACACTCTGCCACTGTGATGAACAGTACGCCGGCATCCGCGATTCTCTGCTCGGCCGCACTATTGTTGCAGAAGACCTTGACCGCGCGGCGGAGATTGCACGGCGTATTCGGTTCCGCTACCGTGTCGTCAGCTTGGACGGGCAGATCGTCAATGCGGGCGGTTCGTTCACCGGCGGTTCCGCGGCGCGAAACTCCGGCCTTTTGAGCCGCTCAGCGGAAATCGCACGCATTCGCGCAGACGCACAAATGCTGGCGCAGGCTGCAAATGAAACACTGGAGCGCCACAAGGCTACACAGCAGGAAGTGCTGCAGGCCATGGCGGAGCTTGAAAACGCCAAGGCCGTGCTGGCGCAGCACAGGGAAGATGAGATCCGCTTCAAAGCGGAAGCGGCCCGTGCCGCACGCGACGTGGAGACGGAAACCGCGAACCTTGCTTCTCTGCGCGACGAAAAAGAAAGTGCCGCAAAGCGTCTGAGCGGTTTTGTGCAGACCGCAGACAGCGCCCAGCAGAAAACAGAAGAAACAGAAGACAAAATTCAGGCAGCCAGAAGCAAAATAGAATCCATGGTCGGCGACCGCGAGGACGCAATGCATCGTTGTGATGAGACCTTGCAGCATTTGCAGGAAATCCGTTTTGCGGGACTCGCCATCGAAAAAGATAAAGAATCGCTTGAAAATGCTGTGCAAACGCTGAAAGCACAGCAGTCCGAACGCGCTGCACGTATAGAAAGTTTAAATCAAGAACTTGCAGAAAGCTTCGAGAAGATCAAAGCGCGCGAAGCGGATATTGAAAACCGAAAAATTGAATCTGCTAATCTGCGTGAGACCGCAAAGGAAAAACGGCAAACGGTCAGCGCCATCGCCGTAAAGCGCACGGTACTCGAGCAACAGACGAGCGAGTTGCGCCAAAAGGAACGCGAAGCTTCCTCGCGCCGCGAGACGATTGGTCTTGAACTTGCTCGTCTGCGCGAACGCCGTGAAAACCAGAGCGGTGAATACGACGCTATCCTCAAAAAGCTGTGGGAAGAATACGAGCTCACCCGCCGCGAAGCCGAGGAAATGAACATCACGATTGAAGATGTGCCCACGGCGCAAAGGCGGTTGTCCGAACTCAAAAACAGCATCAAAGCGCTCGGCTCCGTCAACGTGGCGGCTGTTGTGGAATACAAAGAGGTTTCGGAGCGCTACAATTTCCTCAAAACGCAAACGGACGACGTGCAGCGCTCCCGCGCCGAGCTGTTAAAGCTCATCGACAACTTGACAAAGCAGATGCAGACGCAGTTTGCAGAGCGCTTTTCCGTCATCAATCAGAATTTCAGCCGGATTTTTCAAGAGTTGTTCGGCGGCGGCTCGGCAGAGCTTTGCTTTACGGACAGCGGCGATGTACTGCATTCCGGCATTGATATCCGCGTGCATCCGCCGGGCAAGATCGTCTCGCACATCGAGCTGCTTTCCGGCGGCGAAAAGGCGCTTGTGGCAATTTCGCTTTACTTTGCGATCATGCGCGTGAATCCACCGTCGTTCTGTATGCTCGACGAGATTGAAGCTGCGCTGGATGACGTAAATGTCGTGCGCTTTGCAAATTACCTGCGCCGCATGAACCAAAAGACACAGTTC
>OJNK01001366.1_pt1 | contig 11928 bp, 13 predicted proteins | sample 1597811 | NCBI WGS metagenome assembly OJNK01 (sample SAMN00265073, study PRJEB22529) | human gut metagenome
ACTAAAAATTTTTGTAGATTACAGCAGTGCAGTTTCTATCAAGCTATTGCTTTTCCCTTTTTCCAGATATATAATTCAGACAAGCCAATTCGATTTATAGGTTTTGTTGGGAAGTTTTCTCATGGCAAAAGATCGTATTGAAAGCAAGTATGTCACTGTGGCCCCTGGTGTGGAGTTACATATCTTGGAAAAAGGCGAAGGTAAACCGTTGGTCTTCATTCCCAGCCTGACCTTCTCTGGTGAGATTTTCAAGAACCAACTGGAGTATTTCTCCTCTGAATATCGTGTCATTGCTATCGATCCTCGCGGCCAAGGCTATTCTGCCAAAACCGTAGATGGCAACGACTACCTGACTCACGGCCGCGATGTAGCAGGTCTGATTGATGCATTGGGTCTCAAAGATATTGTCCTGATTGGCTGGAGCACGGGCAACCTTGACACATGGAGCTACGTGCAGCAGTTCGGCAAAGACAAGCTGCGCGGCGTTGTGACTATCGATATGTCTCCGCTTCCTCTCTCCCCTGACCCGAAGTGGTGGACTGAGGGCACGATTGAAGAGCTGTCTCAGATCGCCACGCAGGTGCTGACTTCTTCTGAGGGCTGCCGTGAATTCTTCAGTGAATATGCGACTGGTGTTATGATCCAGCATAAGATGGAGCCTGATGAGCTGGAGTATCTGCTGGATATTTCCGGCCGCACACCATACTGGATCTGCCGTCAGCTGTTCTGCGACGCTGTGTTCTCCAACTATCTGGAGACCGCAAAAGACATCGGTGCAACTCTGCCCAACCTGATGTTCATTGCAGAACACTGGCAGGGCATTGCAAAGCCCTTTGTCGAAACACAGCTTCCCGGTTACGACACCTACGTCATGGGCGGTCACCTGATGTTCTATGAGTACCCCGAAAAGTGGAACCGTGTTCTGGAAGACTTTTTGAATAAGCTATAATGTGATTTCAGCCGCCTGTGGTTCATTCCGCAGGTGGATTTTTTGTGTAATCTTCGGGTCACGCAATGACCTCAAACATTGGGTGATGCTTCTTTCCCGCCCCCTCTGCGGCATCCGTGTCAAAACGATTTGCCGAATGCTTTCTTCATCTTTTCTTTTGCTTCATCCGGCACGTTGATCAGTCCGAACCGATAGAACATTCCGTATATATAGGTCACACCCCGGATATCGCCCAGTGCTTTCGGTCGTTCAACCACTTCTCCTACCTTTTTAATATGGCCCAGAGCCAGCAGCACAGAACTCCACGCCAGGCTTTTACTATTCTCTCTGCGATCGATCCACAGTTCCTTAGTGTATTGCCCATTCCGGCCCTTTCGTATTTCATAGGTAAAGGGTAAACCTGAGTACGTTTTGAAACGCACACCTGCATAAAGAAGAACCACCTCCCACAGGTGCTCCTCTGTCGGATCAGTCCTCCACCGCTTCATCGCCCTGTATCTCCGCTGCCGCTCTGCTCCTACGCTGATTTTTCCTTTATCTGCTGTGTTTGGGAAGTACACGCCTTTTTCATAAGGCAGGTACGATGTGACGGAGGCTTTGGATAGGCCAAGGACTGTTGCCGTTGAGAGAATGGAAGTTTTATAATCCTGCGTTTTTCGATACCTCTCAAACGTGTCCTGTACCTTCTCCGCCACTTCTGATTCATACACACCGGCTGTGATGAGCAGCTTTCTCACTTTGATTGGGTTTAGGTTTATTAGCACATCGGCGATGGATTGGAGGGAGCAGTCCTCCTCATAGAGCGCCACAGCCGCATCCATCTGCTCTTTCAGGTTCTTCCCAGCATCATACTCCGGCTTCAGCTTCTTCCGGCCACCGCCTGGTTTTCTTGTTTTCTTCATTTTACTCATGCAGCTCCAGCGGCAGTCCATCCGGGTCGTGGAAGAAAGTCATCTTCTTGCCGGTGTAATCATCCACGCGGATTGGCTCACATTCAATTCCTACCTCTGCCAACTCATTCACTGTCTGCTCCACGCTCTCCACACAAAATGCAAGGTGACGCAGCCCACAGGCCTCCGGGCGGTTCACACGCTTCGGCGGGTTTTCTTCTGCAAAAATCTCCAGCTCTGTGTGTTCGTTAACACGCAGATCCAGCTTCCAGTCTTTGCGCTCCGGGCGATAGTTTTCCCTGATGACAGAAAAGCCCAACTTGTTCACATAGAAATCCTTTGCGGCTTCGTAGTCGGATACGATGATTGCAATATGATGTATTTTTGATAAATTCATTTTCTCACGCTCCATTTCTTTAAATTATGTTCTTCTTTTATTTTCGTTATAAACTATATAGCGGTCTTCAAAAAATACCGTGTGAACTCCTGGAGTTCAGTTTGTCCACACGGATTTTATTGGGTTCTTGTTTATTTCAGTTTTTCAAGGATCTCGTCCGCACTCATCCCGCTTGCCAGCAACTTCTTCAGCACAGCCTCTGCCTCGGTCTTCTTAGCTTCTTCAGCTGCTTTAGCATCTGCCTTGGCCTTCTTCGCTTCCAAAGAAGTCAACTCTTTTTCAGCTTTCTTCAAAGCAGACTTCTTCTCTTTCAGTGTGTTCTTCTGCTCTTCAATCGCTTTTTGGATGGATGCAATCTCAGTATTCAGGGACGCAATAGCCTCCTGCTTCTCTGCGATCTGGGATGCGTAGTCTTTAGTAGTATTGGTTTTGGGACGGTTTTTGCTGCCTTTCGTTCTGGGCATCGTGATAACCTCTTTTCTTTTATAGTTGTTTAAGTATAGCGGTGTGTTTGGATGAGGGGAATATTAGTTTTCATCACCGATTATTTGGCATACTTCACCGTCTATGCAAGCAAACATTTCTCCCATTGGAGTAAAGTGATATGTCCAGTTGTCAAGCTCAAACAGTTCCGATTTTTTGTTCGGCACATCTGGCTCATTAGAGGTTGCAATCTTGCTTAAGTATTTCATCTCAAGCAAATATAAAGCGCTTAATGCATAAAGAACATTCTTTTGATTGGCCATCTGTATATTCGCATAGCGACTATGTTTAATCTTACAAAATCCATTCCAAAATGTCAGTGACTGCGCCGGATTTGCTGTATTCCACCCCTGATATGGCTGAAATTCCATATCTCGCTCTGGAATTAGAACTTTTTGATTTACAATATCAGAATAATCATTTAGCACAAAGGTACAATAATCATTCATGTTTTTTCGATCTTCAGCGGCAAACCCACAATACACCTTAAAGAAATTATCCAATTCTGCTCCAATTGATTGCAGCAAAAGAGCATATTCATTAGAAAAAGTTCCTGCATTCTGCCAATCCAACTCAATGTAATTCAATGTGTTTTTAAATTTTTCTTCTAACACAAGATAATAACGCCAATAATGTTGTAAGAATTCTTTTCGTGTCATACATCACACCTTCTTACGTTTTCAATTGTTTCTCTCACATCTTAGCCAATCCTTAGATCGTTGCCTGCTGCTCATCACGGAGAGGTGTGTGATTATTAAGAGCAGCGTAGGGAGCTTCCGCTCCCATTATATCACAAGTCTGTAAATAAATCAGCCTTGTACACGCCATCCGTCAACATTTTCTTGAAGCTGTCCTTTACGGCTGCGACATCCTCATGATAGGTCATGCCGTACCAGGTGTCGTTGGTCTTCAGGACCTTTACAGACATCTTTCCCTGCTCCAGCAGCTCACCGATGAAGATTGGGATCAGATACTCTGCTTTCAGCGGATTGCCCGGAACTTCTTTCTCAAAGAATTCCCTGAAACCTACCTCCAGGATTCCCAAGAAATCAGGAGTCAAACCCCACATATTCATAGAAACCAGAGAATTCACATCGACAGCCACACCATCAGCCTCTGCTCCAGTTTCAATCTTGACGATGTTCTTGGTTTCTACAACTTCGGTCAGATCACTCTGCTCATCCATCTTGCAGATACCACGAGTCACACCGCCGTTATCAGACAGCGTGTTCTTCAGAACGAAACCAGCCATGCAGGACTTGCCGCCATTCACCAGATACTCATGAACGGCCTTGAAGCCTTCCTTGCCATAGTAATCGTCTGCGTTAATGACGATGAACGGGGTATCGATTACTTCCTTCGCTGCAAGCACAGCCTGACCAGTTCCCCACGGCTTTGTACGGCCTGCCGGAAGTTCTCCCGGAATATCGTTGATATCCTGGAAAGCATAGTCCACAGTTACATTGTGAGCGGAGCAGATAGACGCAATGCGGTCACCAATGACCTCTTTGAACTCCTTCTCGATATCCTTACGGATAATAAATACCACATGGTTGAAACCTGCTTCAATGGCATCATGAATCGAATAGTCCATGATGATATGACCAGCATCATCCACCGGCTCCAACTGTTTTATTCCTGTTCCAAAGCGGCTACCGATACCAGCAGCCATGATAAGTAATGTTGTTTTCATAATTCTCTATCCTTCGCTAATAAAAGATCAATCTGTTAATTTACAGGTTAAGTGTCTTTTGGGGCTTCTTTATTAGTAATATTCCAACAAAAGTCAAAACGCAATATATAAGTCCACCTATACACACTTCAACTACAAGTCGCAGAAATAAGCTATTAATTGTGATCTTATCTTTTACTACATCAACGACCATGTTCATCACTATTCCAGCAATTACAAATAGCATTCCCGGAAGAATCACCTTATCAAACTTAATAACGCATTTTGAAAACACTGCATAAAGAAAAAGGACAATTGTTTCTGCCACCAATGTTCCTATTACTGCTCCCATTGCCCCATATGTTGGAATCAAAATATAATTGAGTATAACATTTACAATCGCAGCAACAATAACAGAAATATTAAATTCCTTATCTTTTTCCATCGGAATAAGATATTGTGTTCTCAGAATATTTGATATTGCTTTAATTATTATAACAATCGACAACCATTCCAATAATTCAGCGCACCGCATATATCCTTTGCCAAAGAAAAAAGGAATAAAGTCCGTATCAATTGCTTTAATCCCAAAACACAATGCTATTCCTGCCCAAAGTGATAAAATAATCGATGTGTTTACATATCTCTCAATTTTATTTGCATTATTAGAAATACTCAATGCTGAAATACGTGGAAGCATAACAACACCAAGACCATTGATGAGTCCCATTGGAATATTTACTATTTTATCTGAATTAGTATAATACCCCAATTCTTTCCATGTACTCATTGCTCCGAGCATTATCTTGTCTGTATAATGAAATAGTGCTAGGGATACAACTGGAACAAAAAGCATCAAATTGGGCTTAATATGGCGTGAAATATCCCTTAAACAAATCTTTGTTGTCTGTATATACCTCGGCAGTTGAATCCATAGAATCAAGCTGCTGATCAACATACCACCTGCCATAACAATTGTGTACGTATTGAGATCAGCTGGACTCTTGACGAAAATCAAGATACATGCGATTATGGCAATCTTCACCACAAAACTTCTTTGCGTTGTTGTTTTAAACTCCTCAATTCCAAAGTAGAACCAACTAATATCCAATCCAACTGATAGAATATATAGCCATTCAATGACAGCATTTAGTTTATACTCGCCACCCCAAAATGGAATACTCGCAAAATATACAATGCTAACTAAGATAAGCATTCCAACCTGCATTAGCATCATCTCTAAAAAAGTCTTGCTCAGTTCTTTCTTACCAGTAGACCTTACTTTTGCTATAGTTCTATTACCATAATTAGCCAGACCAAGTATCGCAAATATTCCAAAATAATATGCAATAGAGTAATAATAAGAGTACACACCATACATTTCATTTCCCAAAGTTCTTGCTATGTACGGAGACGTAATCAATGGGCTTATGACCATTAACAATTGATAGGCACTTTGGTAAATCAAATTTTTCTTGAGGCTTTTCACTAACTTTCACCTCCATTCAAGTATGTATTTTTATTATTTTGATATAACAATATTGAAAGCAATATCAAAGAAGTGTTCATAAGAATGGACGCACTGTAGGATTCTACTATCGTATATATTGCATATATAAGAACAATAAAAAACTCAATATAATATCGCTGTCTAAAGAATTTCTTCATCAAGGCAGTGTTCGCAAGTATATATACCAGCAAAACAACCAGTCCATACTGAAATCCTATAAAAACAAAACCATAGTCAGTCTTTATATTTCCGTTTCCAAAGAGAGTCAATATATTTGTAGTCAAAATTGCTGTTCCAGTTTTAAATCTGGATAAAAACGTTCCCAATCCCTCATATTTCATTAAGGTATTTATAAAATATGGTGTAGCAAAGCTTAACACCGCAAGGAAAGGATATGAATAGCATAATGACTTGCCGAACGATTTAAAAATCTTATAAATAACTTTGCTTTTAATTGCCCACACGCATAGTACAAGTAATGATGCCATTAGAAAGCCAGCTCTTGAATTTGTGTACGAAAATATAAAGATATTATAGAGTTCAAGCAGTATAAACATCCATGTTTTTAAATTCTTATAGGACAAAAACAATAACACATATATAACAAATAGTGTATAATGTGTTGCGTTTGGCTGTCCATAGCCTAATGCATATCTTACAGTATGAATATTGCCAGAATCATATCTTACAAGAACTTGTCGATCGATTACATTTGCTAAGGCTAACGAAGTTCTCACAAAAAACATTCCAAATTTAAGCCAAAAACTATACCTAAATAATTTTCTTAAATCAATATCCTTTGCTGCACAAATGGACATTATAGTTAAAAGAACTGCTGCATCTCTTGTTTTTATAAAAACAAGTAGACCTAGTATTAATAAAATTCCTGATATAACCAGTTCCTGTTTTTTCCATTTAGTAGCGATCAGTTTAGAAATTGCAAATACAGTTGCAACCCAAGTAATTGCAACCATTGCCGGATTAGAAGATGTCATGCCAAGACCTTTTCCAATGAGCAATAGTGTCCAAAAAATATAGAATAGTGCTTTCGTTCCTGAAATTGTTAATTTATTCATTTCGCATTCAATCCTTTTGTAGATATGACACCACTTCTCTATATAAAATTCAGCAGTTTTATCGAATTTTATTCTCAACTCTTTTGAGCAGTCTCCTAATTTCAAACAATCTATTTTCTATCACATGCGACTTTATTTGATTTTCATCACTCGTTATATGACATGGTGCCACAAAATAATATTTGTCATAATTAATATCTTTTTCTATTTCAATTGCACGTTTTTGAAAATGTGCGCACAAAACCTCTCTGTTCATATCCTGGCCTTTTAATTTCATTTTTCCGTTTTCATATGCAAAATACAGACCTTTATGTTTTTCCATTCTATTAATTTCAAATTTGCCCTTATTAACATTTATATCTGCACTACACACTTCATCAAAAATTGCCACATTATTTTGTAGCATTATTTGCGACATCCCGCCCCCACAATGACCAGCCCATTCATCAAAACAACAAGACTTTTCACTTTGAAATACATTTTTCCAATCTTGGCAGCCACACACCGGAAGTGTTCTGTAGAAAGCATTAACTTCCGATGAATTTTCGTAAACGCTGCAATGTCCTCTTGAAAAAATTCGTTTATATTTTGTTAGTACATCATCCGTGACAAATTTCCGTATATCACCCCATATTAAGTCAACATCACAATGCCCCCAATAGTCATAGCCCACCAAATAGTCAGAAAAAATTTCACCAAAGGCAGGTCTAAAATCACAAAACTTATATGGAGCACTAATTGACAGGGGAAAATCATAATGCTTTTGAAACAGTTCTTTCATCTGTTCAAAGCTCATATAATGCACTTTTACATTGTCTGGATAATTGTATTCCGTACAGTCATCTGTAAAAACAAGGAAATCCACGCTCGGATTTCTTCTACATGACTCCAGCCATAATTGGAAATATACTGGGAGATTGCCCCCCCATGGTATAACAAATGCTATTGATTTCATTTTAACCCTCTCGTTTATCATCCAGCTTCTTATAACTCTCCATAAATGAATCAGCCAATTTATCCCAAGTATATTGATCAGCAATGGTGTCGTGCGCTGCTTCTTTAACAGCGTTCATTTTCTCTGATGTAACCTCGGATACCACATTGGCCCATTTGCTCGCGTTTTCATCCTGAAGAATATAACCATTCCTACCGTTATCAATCAGTGTGCTTGATCCGCCATTATCCGTTGTCAGCACAACAGTTTTGTAATACATGGCTTCGAGAAGTACCATTCCAAAAATCTCATATTTTGTTGGAAGCAGGAAGAAATCTGCCAGATTATAAACGTCAGATAGGTACTTCTGTTCCATCTTCTCCTGATATACAATATTTTCCCGTATACCAAGTTCTGTTGCATGCTTCCAGCATTTTTCTGTGTAATCTTTATCTCCTGTACCAATCATATACAAGGTTGCATTAACACTTTTTTTCAGAATTTCAGCAAAAATATCAAATATGAATGGAATGTTCCGTCTCTCTTCAAAGCGACCTATATACAAAAGCTTTACTTTTTCATCTTTACACATTTCCAAAAACAACGGTTCACTACATTCAGTTTTTCCGTTTGAAAGCATCTGGGTGTCTATTCCGACACCTATTGTTTTTACATTAGAGGCTTTTATGCCTTTGCTCCCCAGAAATTCCTGAGCAAGCTTACTTTTTGTTATAAAATGTGTTCCAATCTTCCGATATCTATTTAGGAAGAACAAATCAAATACCGTACACATCAAGTTGTATCGTTTATTAAATGGCGTATAATATGGACCATGATAAACAATATGTTTCTCTGGATACTTTTTTGCTAGAATCCATGATTGCATTTGATTGTACTCAGCTGTTTGCAGCACATCATATTGTGCAAACAATTCATCACATCCGGAATACACGGTATTTTTTAACGCCGTTTTTCCGTGTTTATAAAAAACAGTCACTTTTCCTCTGTCATCAACGGGGATAGCAACTTCTTTTTCATCCTTGTCCGTCCAAAAAACAATATCACAAACATTACCCTTTCGAACCAATGCTTTTGCCAGTCCAACCTCTTGGATGTTGTATGTATTTTTTTCCACATCCATATAGCTTGGATAATTTCTAATAATGAGTATTTTCATAAGCTATGTTCCCCCACTGCCTGCATGCCCTCTATAAAAATGCAGACTTTCCAATATTTTTTATTGTGTGACACAACTGCATTTATCACTTAGTAGCTTGTTCACTTTACCCTCAAGCGACTTAAAACAGAAAGCAACTGGTAAATCGGTTATTACAAGCACTATCAAATTAGCTACTACATCGTGCATAGAAAAAATAACGGGTTGCAGAAATTTATAAATCAGCCAACTGTGAGTCAGCCACATATAAGTACTATTTTTCCCTAGCAGCAGTAATCCTTTTTTCATTATTCCGGTAATCGGGACACAACAAAATGCTGCTATAAAGCATGGTACTACAATTGGAAGAAAGAACGATTGTGGTATATTACTAAACATAAATGCCCACGCGATAAATCCGAGTATTCCAAATTTTGCAACAGCTGGTCTATTAAACACATCCAGTTTCTTACATATATAGCCACTGATGAAAATCGGTTTCTTAATCAAAAAAGTATATGGAATCCATTCGAGCGTATTGATTTTTTCTGCTGTCGGAATTAACACTTTCATACCATATCCAGCAATCATCAATAATCCGGAAATCAATGCTACCAGTTTCAAATTGTTCAAGACCTTCGTCTTTTCCAAAACTCGCGCATAGACTTCAAGCAACACATAGAGCGAAACAAACCACCATTCTCCACAATAGCTAAAGTAAAATCCCGACAGATTCAGTCCCCATTCAGTAATTTTGAAATCCAGCTTTCCAAGAAAAAGTGCAAGAGGGAAAAAGAACAGTGCTACCAGCCAGATTTTCTTATACAGTCCACCTATTGTCTTCAGCAAAGACTTTTCCGAGCCTTGCTTGATGGCAAACCCATATCCGGCTATAAAGATAAAAATCGGTACGCATATACTACTCAACGTAAGCAGGAACTGCGTTACCCCCCCCATAACTCCGTATAATAATTTCCATTCTGGATAAGATTGTCGTGTCCATAGAGATGTAGCCAGAACATAAAGATAATTGCAACACCTTTTAGCTCAAGACTTTTTTCCTTATTAAATCGGTCTTCCATTACTTTCTCCCACCATTACAATTTCCATTGCTTATTTTACATTTCGTTGTCACTTGTCTTGCGCATTCCAATAAATCTTGCTGGAACACCGCCCCAAATTTCATTGTCTCCAATCGAATTTAACAGAACAGCATTCGCCCCAACTACAGCGTTTTTACCTATAACAAGTGTCCCTTTCTTGCATATCAGCTTTGCCCCAGCACATATACACGCTCCTTCTTTAATAAGGAATCCTTTAAACTCTGAAGGAGAATCTTTTTCGGATTTATAAACGTCAGCACGTCCCAGCGTGACATTCTGATAAATCCTCACATTATCTTCAATGATTGTGTTATCATGAATCACCGTTCCGATAGCGTTATGTGGGAAGCTGACATTGTTCCCAACAACAACGCATCTCGGAATATCAACTCCAAGGAGATAATTTAGTTCTTTCGCCACCCCCCCCCCAGAATCGGAATTTTATACATCTTTACGAGTTTTTCTACCTTTAACAACATTTTTGTATTCTCCAGTTATTTGTTACAAGCAATCAATTTCTGCATTTAGAAGTAGCCTTAATAACCTTATTGGGATACAAAAAGAACTCTAAATATTTTGTTTTCTTCATAACCCACGCTGCTACAATCGGTCCTGCAAAACTGATTCCAAGTCCCAGTACAACATGAGCTGCTGCATTCGTAACACCTATCTTCAGTAGGACAGCTCTTGTTGGTGCCGCGAACAGCGTATGCATCAGAAAGATTGGCAAAGAACAACGGCACATGGAAATAATAGATCGTCATATTGAACCACTTATACAAGTCATTCGCTGGCAAAATATTCGCCTTCGTCGTACTCTGAAAGAAATGTCCCAGTACGACCAATATGCAGGCAATGACTTTTACATCATCGACCCATTTTTCTCTTGTTTTTACCGCTGTCTTTTCACTCATTACTTCGTCTCCATCTGCTGTGCGATATCGGCATCCACAATTTCCTCGCCGGTCTTGTGCTTCAGCTGTTCCTTGGATGCCTCACTCAGACCGTTATTAATCACACAGTTCATATCGCAGGTGCTGCACTTATCGAGTTCCTCTTTGGTGACTTTGCCATCACGGTAGTCGCGGCAGATTTTCAGCTCATACATGCTGTACGGATGTTTGGTGAACAGAGCCTTAAACTTGTGCACCAGAACCCAAGTAGCAGGCTTCCAGATGTACTTGTGCATCGCAGGACTTACGCTGCCGATCATCCAACAGTCACGGTCGCAGCAACGAACCTTTGCACGAACCTTCTCGGCCTCCGGGCTGTTCCACAGCTCGTCCCAAGTCTGATTGTTCAGGTTGCCCATGACTTCTTTATCCTTGGTACCATTGCAAGGCATAACATCGCCATACGGGTCAATGAAGAAGGTATCAAAACTCATATCGCAAGGCAGCAGACGCTTCTGGCCATAGATGTAGTTGATTAGACCGTGGTTAAAGTATGCACGGAACCATTTCTTCGGGCTGTTGCTGCGGAGCAGTTCGTTGACCAGATTCTCAAAGTTCTTTGCAACCATCGGACGGTCGTGAATGATATTCTTTGCCTCAACGAAGTAGAAGCTGTTATGCAGAGAGGCAGTTGCAAACTCCATGCCCATCTCATCGGAGATTTTGTACAGAGGCACCAGGTCAGGAGCGTTCTTGTCCTGAACAGTCATACCGAAGCCGACATCCTTCATGCCCATCTCACGCAGCTTTTTCAGTGTGCCGTAACCACGCTGGTAGCCGTTCTGCAGACCACGGATCTCGTTAT